>Ga0209550_10004682_pt1 | contig 12931 bp, 12 predicted proteins | sample LauGreSuBDMM15SN_2_FD_187567 | JGI IMG/M metagenome (GOLD analysis project Ga0209550, IMG submission 187567) | Freshwater lake microbial communities from Lake Michigan, USA - Su13.BD.MM15.SN (SPAdes) (version 5) | ecosystem: Environmental > Aquatic > Freshwater > Lake | place: Lake Michigan... | reverse complement strand
TAAAAATTTTTAATTTTGCTTAGAAAATTCTTGATTTTTCACCAATGTTAGATACAGTTTTTAACAATACTTTACATTTGCTTGAGGTTCTCTGAATGAAAAGAATAGTATTATATTTTATAATTATTCTGTTAAATAGCTTTATACTACAGACTTGCTCGAATAAATCTAAAGACCCTAAATCCTTACTTTCAGAATTGGAACCACAGTCCCTCGAATTATTTACTCTTTTTAATCCTTATCCCTCTGTTAAGAGTTCTTTTTATAAATTAAACCCAACTGCCTTTAATCAAAAACTGAATGAAGGGATGACCCCTATCTCAAGAGACTCCATTGCAGATAGCTTGAACACTACAGCAAATCTCCTCTTAGATGATTCATCTGGGCTTAGGGAGTCATCTCTAAATTTAGCTAAGTTATTAAAAAGGATACGCACTTATGATGAAGCCTCTTATGCATCTACGATAAGTTTTATGGAAAAAGTACGAAGGAGTCCTGCAAATGTAATTTCCGCTGTATCACCAGTATCAAATGCAACATTAAAGGAAATCTATTCTACTCGTTCCAAAACAGAAGTATCAAATGCAATCATGGATATGGCTTTAGAACTACAAAAAAAAGAGTCCATAGATTTACTAAAATCTTTTGAAGATGTGATGTACAAGGCTACATACAAAAATGAAAATACAAAGTCCGGATTAAAACAAATCATGCAGGGACTCACCGATGATAGTATTATTAGAGATAAAACTCTAAAAAACCAGTTAGTGCAGATCATTGGTTCCGTTGGAGACATGATGAATAAGCGATCTGGCTTTTCCAATTTTACCAGTGCTAATACGGTTATCAAAGAATTGTTACTAAATTTGGAACAATTCAATACAGTTGGGGGTAGTATATATTCAAGCAAAGCAGACTATACAAATACTGGTTATACAAATGAACTTTCTACTTTAATCACAGATCTCTATCCATTGATCAGAAAGTTATTGATCAATGATTCAAATTTGGTAAAAGATCCATCAATAACTGTATTGGATCGTTTGTTAACTACACTCTCTACCTATGAAACAAGTGACTTTGAACTTTTTGATGATACTATGCTCAGACTAATAGGAGTAGACTATTTAGGTAGGAATAGATATGAGACTGATCTCTCTAAACCAAATGGTGACCAAGTCACTGCATTAGAGTCCTTGATGTTTATTTTAGCACTTACGGATATATTTGGATATGAGTGGGATGATACTGATCCTGCAAGTCCTAAAATTGTAGGGATGCTAGGAGAAAGTACGGGAACTAGTTCTATGAGAGCTAGAGGATTGCTCAATGGCGCCATTACTTTAGGGGATAGTACTTCTGCTCTTAAGTCTAGATTAGTGGGTGGGACTATAGGAATGGTTGCATTTCTAAAAAGTAGTAAGACAGCAGCAGGAACTGTTGGAGGTACTACGGGTGATGTTTTACGAGACGGAAAAAATTTCCCCATTGATATCAACACTCGTGCTTTGTGTCTATTACAGGGTGAAAGCTTGGGTGACATAAATGCTAACAATCAATATTCATCATCATGTGAAGATCCCATTTATACAAAAACAATTCCCTGGGTAATGGGTATGCTCAGCCGTGTAATCTTTGAAGGGTATGGACCGTACTACAATAGAAATAAATCTAGCCAGTATGCTAATCTTTACAAAGCATCTTGGCAGACAAGTAAGTTTAAAGTCAAGGTAAAATGTTCTGGGTGTACCAATGCAGGAGCTGGCTTTTCTTATGCAGGATTGGATGGAACTGAGGTATCTACTGGTAATGGAACATCTTATACCATAACAGAGATTCCAATTTCAGAAAGAGCTGTAAGCTCTGATGAAGAAGCAATCTATAAAAATTTTATGTGGTTGGTTCATGAGAAGAGATTTGTACTTGTAATACCAGTCAATGCAATTCTCTCTGGAGGAGCTAAAGATGGGACATTTATAACGGTGGTTGCCAATGGGCTGAGTGGTCTAATGTCTGCCAAACCATTTTGTACAAGTACAAGTTGTGGTAGCGAAAATAATGGAAAGTGGAATAAATTAGGATCTTTTATTAAAACAAATAATATATCTGGAGATTTTTCAACTTTTTCATCATTACCTGGGGATTCAGTTCTTTTAGCTCAATCTTTTGGAGGTGGCGAGTCTGGAGCAACTGCATATCAATTTTCATCAAGTATGATGCCTATTCTTTGGCCATTATTATTCACTAGTTATGAAACACCTGGAGGTTTTTATGGAGCAATCCCACCCGTTATTTCACAAAATTTTGCAATTTTTGAGAGATTGGGATTTTTAACAGATGTAAATGGATCTTTAGGCACAACAACCACAGATTCACTAAAGAGTACAGTAAAAGTAATTAGACCCTCTGATATAAATATTAGTGATACATCTTCTAATTCAATTTGGAAAAAAAGAAATAAACTATTGCCGATGGTTGCATCTTTGGCTAAGGCACTCAAGGATAGTGTAGACATTACAGTAGGTGCAGAAAAAAATTCATTTAAAATTTTAACAGATTTAGCTAGGGTACTAGTGAGGCCATATCTTTCTAACACAACCACGGCTAAAGGATATATTGGAGGATTAAGTAATTCTTGTGACCAAGCTATCACTAATTCTATTTTAACTCTCAGAATAGCAGCAGATACATTAGATAGTAAGAGAAGTATGTTATGTACCTCAGAGAGCACACCCGCCGAAAATGCATCAGCAACTGACGTGCGACAAAAAAATAGATCGAATTATTGGCCTGATAATTCATTGCGTTCTTTGCTTTCTTTATTGGTGGAACCATACACTTCCAGATTCCAATTTCAGCGTGGTGCGCAAGATGGAGTCTTGAGTTTAGTATCACAAACAAAGCTGATTTCCAGTACTGCTTCTATGTTGAATGAGCTTTCTAAAGCTGAGCGAAAAGCAGGTAGGGATAAAGTAGTTGCCGGGCTCATAAAAATTCTAGGAGAAGTAAAAGTAACATCTGAAAGTCCAACTTCTGTACAATTCAATCTACAAACCACAGTCCAGAGTATAACAGAGGATATAAAGACCTATGTTAGGGGGCGAACCTCCCAGACACTCTCTGATCCAACCTGGTCAAAAGTAGATTCAGTAGTACAATTTTTGAAGGATTATTTTTCTACAACTTCCAAGTATACCTTAGTTCGAAATATTGATGGATTGCTTGATATTCTAATTGATTCTAAACCAACACAAGCAGAAGCTGCAAGCCTTGTAGAAATATTGGCTGCTGTCTTCACTAAAGAAGATGGGACCCAAAGTTATCTCTTAACAACTTTACTAACGGAAGATATGCCTAAAATTATAAAAATCACAGCCCCAGATGGGAGAAATTTTATAGTTCTTCTTGAATCCCTGACACGCTCAGGAGGTTTTTTAGGGTATATGCAAGATGGACTACAAACCAATGCATCTGTCAAAGATTTGTTTATGGATTTGGAAAACTTACTAAGATCTGATATGTTACATACTAAAAGTAAAGATAAAAACTCATTGCTCTATTCATCAGGTATTTTATTGAAAGATTTTGCCAAGGCAATTAGATTCGGCAAGAAATTAGACAAACCGGGATTTCAATTTGCTGATGGTTTTAATGAAACGGAAGCTTATGATAATAAGTTTTATGTATTAAATTATATCTTTAGTGTAAAATAAATTGATATTATAATTTATAATAGAGTTTAATAATTCGAATTAACATTGTAAAATTCTATTATAAATTACTCATCTAACATGTTTCATGCTAAAGGTGAGTTAAGTTATTTTCAAGGGCTACTAAATATTCAAATGCTTCTTTTGAGTTTTCTATAGGAGCCCACTCTGCAAAATCCTTATCACTTGCAGGATTGTAGGGTCCATGTTTTCCTTCAAAACAAACAGCCGTTTCACTTAAACAAACTAAAGAGTGCCAGACACCAGGGAGTATATCTATTCCATAGTTAGGTCCTCCTGCTTCTAATACATGGGATTCAATCACATTGCCATCATCTGAAAAGATTAAAAATGAAATCTTGCCTTCCAGTATTAAAAAGGTTTCTGCTTTAGGAGGAGTTGTGTGGCGATGAGGTCTAACATAAGTTCCCTTGCATAAAATATTTAAAAATCTTTGGTAGGTTTCACCAAGCTCGTGGAAATTATAATTTAGTCTTTTTCTAGGAGCATTGAGTGCTTTTTCTCTAACATCATCGATCAGTTGTGAATTAATTATTCTTACACTGTTATTCATTTATAATATCCTAAATTACCAATTAATACCCCAATGGAAAGGAAAGGTATTCTCACAAATAGAATAGAAAAAAGTATAGCTATCTATTTAAAAAGTATTTTTTTGTAAATCTATAGTAAAACTAATTTCCTTTGGTTTGATTTCTTGTAGAAGGGTATATTTTTGCAGCAATGATAATACTAAATAGTTCATTAGATAAAGGTGCAAATCTTGGATTTAAGTAAACTCCCATTTCAAAAATTTTTACTTTTAAACCTTTTTATATATTCTGTATTGAGTTCCATTGCCTTTCTTTTGCATCAGGTCACAGATTTAGAAGAAATGGGTTACTTTGGTTTTTTAGTCTCTTTGTGGATACAAGTGATACTCCTATTATCCAAAACTTATTTCATGAAGGGAAATTGGAAGCAAACTGCTAAGCCGCAATTGATTCTAACTGGAGTATCTTTATTCATAAATATTCTAATTCTAGGTTACTTTTCTTTTTTTCAGAAGAATCTCTCATTCTTGATCGGGTTTTTTATTGCAAATTATTTTACTATGAAAATATTTGTTTCAACTGCACACCTACTATTAAAATATGAACTCAAAAATGAATAAACTTTTATCCTATGTTTTATTGCTTCTAACGCTTTCTTTTTCTCCCCTATTGGCTTCTGGGGGCACAGATGAAAAGTTTGATTTAACAGGGGTGATTGAGCACCACTTAGCTGACCATGCAGAGTTTCCCCTGAACTTTGGAGGGACCAAAGTATTCGAGGGAGACCCAAACTACGATCCTGAGCACCATGCTACCTTTGAAGATCATGAGTCTAAAAAACTTTATCATTTTTTTGGTGGTTTTGATATGCATATTACCAAAAGAGTAACCATGATGTGGGTGGTGTCTTTTTTTCTATTGGTTACATTTATCCCCATCGCTCGGTCCATTGCTTCTAATCCATACAAAGTTCAGTCCAGAGCAACAGGAGCAGTCGAAGCAATACTCCAATTTTTACAAAAGGATGTAATAGACATCAACATGCATGGTCATGGCCATGCATATTATGGTTACCTTTTTAGTTTATTCTTCTTTATTCTCTTCTCAAACCTTTTTGGATTGGTTCCTCCTGTCGGAGAAATTATTGGTGCTCTCACTGGCGATCCTCACCATTCCATTTTTACTAAAATATGGAGTGGAATCACTGTTACAGGTGATATTTCAGTCACAGTTACATTGGCTGGTATCACCCTACTTATGATATATGGAACTGGTTTTATTTACCAGGGACCATTGTTCCCAATCTATTCAGTTCCAAATGGCGTGCCTGCTGTCTTATATCTTTTAATGTTTCCTTTAGAATTTGTAGTATCTCCTCTTGCTAAAGCATTTGCACTCACCGTGCGTCTTCTAGCAAACATGACGGCAGGTCACGTTGTGATCCTCGCGCTTTTAGGTTTTATTTTTGAATTTCAATCTTTCTTTGTAGTTCCAATTTCTATCTTTGGAGCAACTGCAATCTATATGTTAGAGATATTTGTAGCATTTTTACAAGCATTTATATTCACACTTTTAACATCTCTCTTTGTAGGATCATCAATGCACAGGCATTAGAATCATATTCAATTAAAAATTAATTTATAGGAGAAAATATGGATTTCGGTTTAGGTTACATTGGTATTGGAATTGGAGCAGGGCTTGCAATTCTTGGAGCAGGTTTGGGGATAGGTAGAATAGGTGGACAGGCAGTAGAAGGAATGAGTCGTCAACCCGAGGCTTCTGGAGCTATCCAAACAGCAATGTTGATTTCTGCAGCTTTTATTGAAGGAGCGGCTTTATTTGCTCTCGTTATTATGTTCCTTTCAGGTGGTGCTCTTAACACTAACCTAACTAAGGCTACAGATGCACCAAAAGCTTCCGTTTCGGCACCTGCTGAAAGTAAATAAGGGGTACAATTTTGATTAATCTGGCAGCTGGGGGATTGAACTTACTAAGTGTCAATCCTGGTCTTTTAGTATGGACGGTAATTACATTTTCTATTGTTGTTTTAATTCTGTGGAAGTTTGCATGGAATCCTATCATCCACGCTCTGGATGAAAGATCTAACAAAGTCCACGATGATATAGAGAAAGCAGAAAACCTTCGCAAAGAAGCAGAAACGCTTCTTTCTGACTACAAGGCAAAAATTGCCGCTGCCAAGGATGAAGCAATCTCAATTGTAAATGAAGCAAAATCAGACGCAACTGTAGTAAAAAACAAAATGATCTCGGATGCAACTGTAGAGATTCAGGCTCGTAAGGACCAATCCCTTAGAGATATTGAGCTCTCTAAGATGAAAGCTCTCCAAGAAATCCAAGAAAGTATAGTAGATCTCTCTGTAAATATTGCTTCTAAGATTTTAGAGAAGCAGCTCAAAGCAGAAGATCATGCAAATTTTGTTAAAAATGAAATTTCTAATCTCAAAAAGATGAAAGCATAAACACATGGAAAATTCACAAGTTGCAAAAGTCTATGCGAAGGCTCTGTTAGAAGTTGGACAAGATTCCAAGCAAACAGAAGAACTCGTATCAGAACTCAAAGATATTCTAAGTATCCTCTTATCAAATGAGGATATTTGGAACTTCTTAATCTCTCCTCAGTTTTCTAAAGCAAACAAACTCATTTCTTTAGAGAAAGCACTCAAAGGAAGAGCATCAGAGCATATTTTGTCCTTCCTTTCCATATTAATTAAGAATGACAGAATATATTATCTATCAGATATTTATACTCAATTCTCTGCTCTCAATGATAAAGTTAATAATATTCTTCGAGTCACCTTGCAAAGCGCGGCTCCCTTATCTAAAGAGAATCTCTCTGAGATCACAAAATGGTTTCTAGATGAATACAAAATGAAAGCGGAAATAGTAACTGTAGTAAAACCAGAATTGATCGGTGGGGTTGTTATATATTTTGATGACAAGGTTATAGATGGATCTATACGGAGTAATTTGAAGAATATAAGCAAATCTATACTACTACATGCTGGTGAGCAACTCATCAGTAATAAAAATACCGGGGCATATTATGAAAATTAAAACAGATGAAATCACATCGATTATCAAAAAAGAAATTCAAAGTTATAAACAAGATCTAAATATAGATGAAGTAGGAACAGTTGTTGAGGTTGGAGATGGTATTGCAAGAGTCTTCGGGCTCAAAAATGTAATGTCTGGAGAATTAGTAGAATTCCAAAATGGAGTTCGAGGCCAAGCGTTCAACCTTGAAGAAAATTCTCTTGGGGTTGTTGTGTTAGGAGAATACAAGCACATACAAGAAGGATTTACCGTAAAAAGAACTGGTAAGATCTTTGAAGTCCCAGTTGGTCATGAAATGTTGGGTAGGGTTGTAAATCCATTAGGGCAACCTATTGATGGAAAAGGTCCAATCTCTACTGCTAAATTTAGACCCGTTGAAATCATAGCACCTGGTATCTCTAAGAGATATCCAGTCACTGAGCCTCTCCAAACAGGGATAAAAGCTATTGATGCTATGATCCCTATCGGCAGGGGACAGAGGGAATTGATCATTGGTGACAGGGGAACTGGTAAAACAGCAATTGCTGTGGACACCATTATCAACCAAAAAGAAACAGGGGTTATTTGTGTATATGTAGCGATTGGGCAAAAGGCTTCAACTGTTGCTGGTCTTGTGAAAAGGCTAGAAGAAAATGGTGCTCTTCCCTATTCAATTATTGTAGTAGCTAGTGCTTCTGATCCTGCTCCTATGCAATACATTGCACCTTACTCGGGTTGTGCAATGGCAGAATTTTTTATGTATGAAGAGGGAAAACATACACTTGTAGTGTATGATGATTTATCTAAGCAAGCTGTAGCCTATCGCCAAATGTCTTTGTTATTACGTAGACCTCCAGGTCGTGAAGCATATCCAGGAGATGTGTTTTATTTGCACTCCAGACTTTTAGAAAGAGCTTGTAAACTTGATAAAAAGTATGGCGGAGGTTCTTTGACAGCACTCCCGATCATAGAAACACAAGAAGGGGAAGTTTCTGCTTATATCCCTACCAATGTGATCTCAATTACAGATGGTCAAATTTATTTACAGTCTAGCTTGTTCGCTTCTGGTGTAAGACCTGCTGTTGACGTCGGTATCTCTGTATCGCGTGTAGGTGGTTCTGCTCAAATCAAAGCGATGAAGAAAGTGGGTGGAACTGTTAAATTAGACCTTGCTCAATTCAGAGAGCTAGAAGCGTTTGCACAGTTGGGAACAGAACTAGATGCTACCACCCAATCCCAATTGGATAGAGGTTATAGAATTGTTGAAATATTAAAACAAGCCCAAAATAAACCATTTCCAGTAGAAGAGCAGGTTTTGGTTATTTTTGCAGTTACTAGGGGTTTTATGGACAAAGTTCCTGTTGGTAAAATTCGGGAATGTGAAGCATCAGTGCTTGACTATTTTAGAAATCATACGCCTGAGCTTTTGAAGTCCATAAAGGATGAAAAAATAATCAAAGATGAAGATGCACTTGGTACAAAATTGAAAGAAGTGGTTGAAACCTTTCTAAAAAAGTCATAAGGAACTAACTTTGGCTACACCTAGAGAAATAAAAAAAAGAATCAATTCCGTTAGAAATACGAGAAAAATAACTCGTACCATGGAAATGGTGGCTACATCAAAGGCAAAAAAGATGTCTAACAAAGCCAATGCTTCTAAGCCTTATGCAGAAAAGATTTCAGAATTGGCTTCTTCTCTGGGGAGTTTGGCAGCTAATGTAAACATTCCACTCCTAAGAAAACCAGAAGTGATAAAAAAAGTAGGTCTTCTAGTAGTCACTGCTAATAGGGGATTGTGTGGTGGTTATAATGGAAACGTGATACGTCTTGCGCGTGCTAGAATGCATGAGCTGAAATCACAAGGTATTGAGGTTGAATTGTATGTTGTCGGGAAGAAAGGGATTTCTTTCTTTAAATATATAAAAGAAAGTGTGGTACAATCTTTTACTAACCTAGATGATAAATCAGGGTACGATGTTGCGGTGGGATATGCCAATGTTTTTAAAGGATTATTTATTTCTGGAAAAATCGATAAAGTAGAAGCTATAACAACTGTATACCACTCTTCAGCAAATCAAAAAGCAGAGATAGTTTCCATTTTACCTATTGAGTCCCCAAAGGGTTCGAAAATAAGCAGTGGAATGGTTATATATGAGCCAAGTCCAGAAAAGATTCTAGAAGCGCTTCTTCCTGAAGTTATAAATATGGTATTTTATAAACTTTCTTTAGAAGCTGTGACTTCAGAACAAATTGCAAGAAGGGTTGCAATGAAGTCAGCAACAGATGCAGCAAGTGAAATGATAAAATTACTCACAAGAGGTTATAACCGTGTGAGACAAGCGAAGATCACTCAAGAAATTTCAGAGATCGTAGCTGGAGCAGATTCGTTAAAGTAAAAGATGATATAGGGAGAGACAATGGAAAAGGGAAAAATCAAACAGGTCATAGGTTCCGTTTTAGATGTTACGTTTGATAAAGGTCATTTACCTGAAATTTACAATGCATTAGAGATTGATCTACAAAAAGATGGATCTAAGCAAATTTTAGTTGCTGAAGTACAACAGCATCTAGGTGATAATACAGTTCGTGCAGTAGCTATGGGTTCCCCAGATGGTCTAGTTCGAGGACAAGAAGTTCGAGATACAGGTGGGCCAATTATGGTTCCCGTTGGAAATTCCACTTTAGGTAGGATTTTCAATGTGCTAGGACAAACTGTTGATGAAATGGGTGATGTTGAAGTCAAAGAAAGAAGATCAATCCACGCAGATGCACCTAAGTATGAAGAATTAAAACCAAAAACAGAAATTTTTGAAACTGGTATCAAAGTAATAGATTTGATTGCTCCTTATATCAAGGGAGGAAAGACAGGTTTATTTGGAGGTGCTGGAGTTGGTAAGACAGTTGTTATCATGGAACTTATTAACAATATTGCCAAGCAGCATGGAGGTTTTTCCGTATTTGCTGGGGTAGGTGAGCGAACTAGAGAAGGAAATGACCTTTGGCGAGAAATGAAAGAATCAGGTGTAATTGATAAAACAGTTCTTGTTTACGGTCAGATGAATGAGCCTCCTGGAGCACGTCTTAGGGTAGCCCTGACAGCACTTACTATGGCAGAATATTTCCGAGATGCGTCTGGTTCTGATATTCTGTTGTTCGTTGATAACATCTTTCGTTTCTCACAAGCAGGATCTGAGGTATCTGCCCTACTCGGTCGTATGCCTTCTGCGGTGGGATACCAACCAACACTTTCTACTGAAATGGGAGCTTTGCAAGAGCGTATTACTTCTACCCAAAGGGGATCTATTACTTCTGTTCAAGCTATTTATGTACCTGCGGATGATTTAACAGACCCTGCACCAGCAACAGCATTTACTCACTTAGATTCCACAACTGTACTCTCTAGATCTATCTCTGAAAAAGGAATTTATCCTGCAGTCGATCCATTAGATTCAACATCCAGAGCATTGACTCCAGAAGTAGTAGGTGAAGAGCATTACAAAGTAGCAAGGGAAGTCCAGAGGATTCTACAAAGATATAAAGATCTTCAGGATATTATAGCTATTTTAGGAATGGATGAGCTTTCAGAAGATGATAAAATTTTGGTTGCTAGAGCAAGAAAAATTGAAAAATTTTTATCTCAACCTTTCAGCGTTGCTGAGATATTCACTGGTTTCCCTGGAAAATACGTAAAATTAGAAGATACAGTATCTTCCTTTAAGCGTGTGATTTCAGGTGAATTTGATCATCTTCCCGAGCAGGCTTTTTATATGGTTGGTGCAATTGATGAAGCTGTTGAAAAAGCGAAGAAGCTGAAGGCATAAGATGGCTGATAGAGTTTTAAATGTAAATGTGATTTCTCCCGAAAAGATTCTCTATTCGGGAGTTGCAACCTATATAAAAATCCCTGGATCAGACGGATCTTTTGGAGTTTTGTACAACCATGCTTCTCTAGTTTCTGAGATAGATCTAGGTATTTTAGAAGTTCAAAATGGTTCTGTAAAAACAAAGATCTTTATAGATGGTGGGTTTGCTCAAATCCAAAAAAATGTTGTAAACATACTGGCTAAGAGTGGAGAAATTTCAGACCAAATCAACAAAGTAGAAATACAGACAAGACTCAATGAAATTTCCTCTAAAAAAGATAGTGCATCTTTAAAAGAAATAAAAGTATTAAAATCAAAGCTAAGTATTTAAGTATACTTGGCATATACCCTTTTCTGCAAATAAGGTTTAACTACCTTATTCATGCAGAAAAATCTCAATAAAATAATTACCAAACTCTTCTATAAAAATATATCTTTTTTATACCGTGAGGTGGAGAAAGGCTACTAAATTTTAAAAGTTACACAACAAAAATTGATTAGATATTTGAATTATAAAACAGTGGTTCGATTTATCTTTCTCCTTAAAAATTTGCTCAAGTTTTAGATTATGACCGAAAATGAGTATAAGTGCTTGTGAATTCAAAAAATCTACTTGTTCTTTCTATTTTTTTAGGAATAATAGGAGCTTGGATTTATGGTAATAAGAATAGATATTTGCTAGATTATATTTATAAAGAACAAGATATCAGAGTGATTATCAATGGGAAAGTTGTTAGAATTCCAGAAGGATCGAGAGTAAAAGATGCTCTTGGTCTTATAAATGAAGGATACAGTGAGTTAGAAGATCTCGATCTAGAACGAGAACTTTCTGATGGGGACATCATCGAGTTAAATAAAGGGTTGTAAATGCTGGATAAACGAAAGAAGGAAAATTATAAAAACCAAGAAGCAAGGGAAAACCGAAATCCCATTGATTTAGAAGAAATCTTAGATTTTGATTTTTACTTGGATGATATTGTATCTCTCAATGAAGAGACAATTGATGAAGATGTCTTCGATGAAGACCAGGATGAATCTCCTCTTTCTGATGTAATAAGTTATAGGGATGTGCTTCCAGATTCTGAATTTGCAGATGAAGATGAGGAAGTTCAATTCAAAGATCTTAAGGATGCAGAAATTGTAGAGCCCAAGCCCAAAAAAGTGGAAAAGGCTCCAACTATTCAGGAGTCCCCGCCTCAAATTGAAAACAAAGAAGATATAGAGACTGAAAACCCCGATTCGGAAGTTCTAGATGAAATTATGCCCACTGCTCATTCAGAAGAAGATTTAAGAGTAAATGACCAGATTGAAGATGAAGATAATATTGAAGTAGACAAAGAATTTTTAAATAAAAAAGAAAAAGTACCCTTTAGCCAGGAAACTGATAGCGGTGATGATGACGAATCTCTAGATTCAGATGAGATTGCTGACATCCTAGAAGAAGAGGAAGATGAGGAAGATTTTTATTTAGAATCTCAATCAGAAGAAGAGGAAGAGGAAGACTTTGGTGGTTCTTTTTTTGATGATGATGTTGAATTGGGTGATGGTTTAGAAGACTATATTGAAACCGAAGAGGAATCGATTACATTGTCCCCCGATGAACTGGGTAACATAACGGGAGAAGATCCCGAATCAGAAACGGGTGAGGTCGAGGAAGAATCCATCACCCTATCATCCGATGAGTTAGGAAATATATTGGGGGATGAAGAGGAAACCGAAGAGGAATCGATTACATTGTCCCCCGATGAACT
>Ga0209550_10004681_pt1 | contig 12934 bp, 5 predicted proteins | sample LauGreSuBDMM15SN_2_FD_187567 | JGI IMG/M metagenome (GOLD analysis project Ga0209550, IMG submission 187567) | Freshwater lake microbial communities from Lake Michigan, USA - Su13.BD.MM15.SN (SPAdes) (version 5) | ecosystem: Environmental > Aquatic > Freshwater > Lake | place: Lake Michigan, USA... | reverse complement strand
GTGGATCCTTCGAGACAGCCTGCGGTGCTCCGGCGAGGGGAGTTCGCGGTGGTACTCTTTAGGATCTGTCGGATGGACTCGGACGCCTCGCCGCCGCTCGCCGCGCGCGTCTCCGCGCTGCTCTCTGCGCCGCTGCTCTCTGCGCCGCTGCTCTCTGCGCCGCTGCTCTCTGCGCTGCTGCTGCTGCTGCGCCAAAGCGCATGTGCATGCTCAGTGTCGGGGGTGATCGCATCCACTTCGATGGATGGCGATGGGGGTATGGATGTCGAGGATGGCGATAGCGATGCGGGCGCCTCGGAGATCGTATGTAGCCCTGGAAGCGGTCGCATGCGAAGCGGCCTCATCTGCCAACATGTATAACCGGAGCTTAAACAGGCAGAGAGTCTTGGTCAACCGAGCGGAGCGCCCGTGGAGTTGCTCGTGGCCTCGAGAGAATCGCCGTCGGTCGGAGGTTTATTTTCAGATGAGATCCAGGATTATAACCAGATCTTCAATCCAGGAATGATGACGGATGGACGGTTTATTTTTATCTTTTTAGTTTCAAGAATCGAGAAATCAGATCTGGAAGTTTAGTCGAGGGCAATGGTCGAGGGTAATTGTTCACGTTCACGTTAGTTTGCCATCTCGGCAAGAATGGTCGAGGGTAATTGATAACGTACTTGACGTGGTCGTCCAGTATCAAAGCGATGGTACGGTCTGCATACACGGTCTGCAAAGTTTGCAGATTGTTTTCAGTCGCGAGAAAAAACGTGTTCACACGCGAGTACACAGAGGAGTAAACAAGCAAGAAAGCAAGAGGAGTCAAGCACTCGGAAAAGCCATCCATAAGTTTCCATAAGTAGGGCGCCACAGCAACGCAACAAGCGTCAAACCGTCACAGACACAACCCGGGCACACTCTGGTTTCGCTGGACCAGGCGCCTGCGGCTGTGCGAGAGGCGCTTGCGAGAGAGGCGCTTGCCTATCTCTCAAGCGTCACACCGATGATCCAATCCGATTACAGGTTGCCAATGGCGGCGACGGCTGCCGCCTTGGCCTTTTCGGCGCGCTCATTCGCCTTGGCGACGGCCGCTGCCATTTCTTCCATCTGCTGCTCATAGCGCGATTTCGCCTTGGCGGCCGCCTCCTCCGTCGCCTTGAGCGCGGCCGCCAGCGCCTGCAGCTCCGCCGCCGCCTTGGCCGCCGCCTCTGCGGCCAGCATCTGAGCAAGCCCCTGCTCCTCGGCGGCCGCCTCGGCGGCCGCCTTGGCCGCCGCCTTGGCCTCCTCCTCCTCCCGCGCGGCCTGCTGCAAGGCGCGGGCCATCGCAGAGGCGGCCTCTTCCTCGGCGGCGCCCGCCACATCTAGCTTCTCGGAGGCCGCCTGCTCAATCGTGGCTGCCTTGGCCGCCGCTGCCGCCTTCGCCGCCGCAAAGATTTGCTCCGCTGCTTCCACCTCGGCCTCCATTTCGGCCTTGGCCGCCGCAATCTCTGCCCGTGCAGCGTCCCGTTGCGTGGCCGCAAGCTGCTGCGCTGACAGTGCGTCCGCGTAGTCGCGCCGCCATGCGCCGTCAAGGTAGTGGGCGAGGGCGTCGTCGGCGGCTGCACCCCTCACCTTCTGGCCCTCTCCGAACTCCACGTTCACATTGACGTTGAAAACATCGCCTTCGCGGAAGCTGTCGCCTTCAGTGTCCATGACGCTGTGTGGCACCCGAACCAGGGTAACTGCAGGCAAGCGCAGACTGCCGGGCGCTGTATTGCAATATAACCTCAGTGCAGCCGTGGCGGGCAGCAGCGCCGCCACGACCAAGGGCATGAGCATCCTGGCGGCGGGGTTTTGCAATCAAGCAAGTTACATGCAAAGGCGAGCGCCCGGATTCTTTGCAGCCCAAATTGCGCGCGACTGAGCAGCTCAAATTCTCGTGTGTAGCGTTCTCCTTTGAGTTGATTGCCCAACGATGACGTAAGCAATCGGCGAAAGATTCTTCATGAAATTCCTACTTGTAGCCCTCTTCGCGACGGCCGGCGCCGGCTCGCTGCTGCCTACCGCGTATCGAACCCATCGTCGCCACCGCGCGTGCGTGCGCCTGAGCGCCCTCGACGAGTCCATAGCCTCGTCGGCGGCTGATGCGGTGCTGCTCGCAACGATTGGTCTGGACCGTGGCGTTGCCGCATCACGCGCCGAAGTGGAGCGCGTCGAGAACGCCATCGCCGATTTCGAAGCCGTCGCACCAGCCACATCGCTCAAAGGCGCCGACTTGCTCCAGTACCTCGACGGCACGTGGCGTCTCGTCTTCTCGAGCAGCCTCGTGGAGCGCAGTAGCGCGACTGCCGAGGATCTCCGCCGCTTCGTGACTACAGTTGTGGATCTTCCGACGGCCAGGAGCAGTCGCGTGGCGCTGGGCGAGGTCTCTCAGAAGGTCGACGGCCCCATGCTCGAGGAGAGCGTCCGGCTGCGCCTGCGCGTGCCGTGGCCCCTCCCGGCTGCGCCCGACCTCATGCTCAAGATCGTCAGTCAGCTCGAGACAGGCGTGGCAGGCGGAGAGGTGCGCGCCGTAGTGCAGGAGGCGAGCCTGCGCGGCGTGCTGACCGGCGAGGTGTCCGCCCGACTGGGCAGCCTCCCCGCGCTCAAGCTGCCCGCGGCCCGCGTACGCTCCGCGCTTGACGATGCCCTGCGCCAGCTCGGAGCTGCCGCTGAGGCGATCAGCGCGTTGCCAATCTTGAAAGGTTTGCGCGACATCGAGGCGGGCAGCCAAGCACTCTCGGTCTCTGCGGCTAGCTCGACCGTGCGCGTCACCCGCTCCGCCCTCGGCGAGGTGCGCGTCTTTGTGCGCACTGCGTCGGCCGACGGAGACGCCAAGGGCACCGTCATGGGCGCCGTCGCCGCCCCAGAAGCAGCGGCGCTCGCCGGCAGCACGACGAGCTTCGCCAACCGTACGGACGCGTCTGCCGTCACGGCGGCGCGAGTGGCGGTGCTCGGGCCGCAGGCGCTCCGGGAGATTGCGCGGGCGCGGCAGGAGGTGGCGGCCGAGGCGGCGGCCGCTCTCGAGACGCTCAAGGCGAAGGCGGCGGAGGCAGCTGCAAGTGAGAAGGAGGAGCTCACCGAGACGTACGAGCGGCTGCGAGCCGAAGCTGCACAGGTGGCCGAGGCGGAGCTCGACCGGCAGCGCGAGCTTTTCGAGGCCAAGACGGCCGCCGCCACCGCGGTGGCCGCCGCAGAGCTCGCCGACGCGCTGAGCCAAGCAGAGGAGAGGTTGGCAGCGGCCAAGGCGGCGGCGGCGGAGGAGAGCGAGACCCTGGCGCGAGAGGCCGCGGAGGCGCTCAAGACGGCGCAGGCGAGGGCGGCGGCCGAGGTGGAGGCCGCGAAGCTCGCGCTCGAGATGGGGAGGATCAAGGCCGAGGAGGAACTAGCCATGGCGCGCTCTGCCTTCCTCGCAGAGAAGCAAGAGCTTGTCAAGAGCCTCCGGGAGGCCGAGGAGAGGGCCGAGAAGGCTAAGAAGGCAGCGATCGCGGCCATTGGCAACCTCTGAGGGAGAAGTTAAGGGAATGGTAGACGTAACATGGGGGATGGGCCGGGGCTGGCGGCGCATTTGTTTCGATGTCGATCCGCAAACTAGGTTCAGATGTTACAACGGTGTACATTAGGTGTACTGGTGTAGCTCGACGGTTCTACCGACAAGCGGTCGGGTGTGTGCACCGTCCACCTCGTCGCGTCGCGCTCGTGCAGACCTCGCGCGGGACCGGGGCAGCCGGCACGGCCGCCCGCGCGGGCCGGTCCGCGCGACCTCCGGGCGGGCCCGGCCCATGCGGCCCGGCCCCGGGCCACCGCCCGCACGTTGATTCACCGCTTGTAAGGCTGAGGCCAAGTTCGTGACCGTGAAATCGTCGGATGTAAAAGTAATGTGAAATGGTAAATGGCGCTGTGCCGTAATAATCACGTACCCTCAACCCTGGCCGCGTCCCTTGCCTCGACCCGAACCGCGGCCGCCACCCTTTCCAGATCCTGCACCGCGGGCCTGGCCCTTGCCGCGAGCATTGGGTGTGTACAGCACGGCGCCGTCAGCGCCCGCGGCTCCTCCGCCTTTGCCGCCGCTGTAGCCTCCCTTGCCTGATGGGCTGTAGCCGCCCTTGCCAGATGGGCTGCTGCCGCCCTTGCCTTTGCCCCTGCCAGGGCTGCCGTCGCCCTTGCCGCTGCCGCTCCCCTTGCCCCGGCCGCCGCCCCGGCCGCCGGGGCTGCTGCCGGCGCCATAGTTGAGCGTGCCGACGCGATCGCCCACGCGGGTCGGGTCGAAAAGCCTCACGAGGCACGCGGCGGCGGCGGCGGCGGCGGCTGCATGCGAGGCGCCATCGTTTAGATGTCGAGCGTTAATGTAGAGCTTCCTCTTCGTCGTCCTCCCGGCTGGCTTGCCGTAGCCGGCGCGTACCGCCGCCGTCGTGAGCGCTTCGAGCCCGGCGCAACTGACGCGCGAGTCGGAAAGATGGATCTGTTCGAGCTGGGGGCACGTGGGTCCGAGCAGCTTGGCGAGGGCGGTGCACGCAGCGTCGCCGATGGCCGTGTGGTGTAGCCAGAGCTGCTGCAGGCGCGGCGCGACCACGGCGCCCTGGGGAGTGCCTCCGCGCAGGCACGCGCACAAGCTCTCCGTCTCTGTGTCGCCCCACTCGGCCTCGCGATTCTTGCCCGACAGGTTGAGGGTCAGAGTGTCGCAACCGCTCGCGACCGCCGCTTCGCATGCAGCGAGCACGGCGCCCACGTCGGCGCGCCCGCTCGCCCCAGCCGCGGGACGCGACGCTCCACGCAGGTCGATCACCCCCGGCGCCTGGCCGCCGAGCAGCGGCGCGAGCTCGATGTGCGCCACGTGGGCCGTTTCGTCAATCCACGCGCGGTACGACTTTCCGAGCTGATGAGACTCAGCAACGACGGCCACCTGTAGCGAGCGGCCCGAGCCGAGCGCGGCCACGAGCGCCGGCCGAAAGTCGGAGTCGCCCGCGATGAGCACGAGCGTGTCCGCGACGGGCTGTGCCGCAAAAGCGCCCGCGACGGCGAAGATGCAGCAGGCCACGTCGACGTCCGTCGCGCCTTGCATGCCATTCGAGGGCTTGGGCGGAGAGAGCACCAACTCGTACCCCTCGCTGGCCAGCGCGGCGTGGAGCGGATTGGCGCCACCCTCCTTGCTCGAGTCGCATGCGAACCTCTTGACGATCGTCCCCGTGCCGCCGCATGCAGCCACGAGCGCCTTCTCGAAGGCGCTGATGGACCACGATCCCGAGAGGCTGAAGGCCTTGACAGCCACCTGCAGGTAGTGCACGTCGACGACCACGGCCATTTGCGCCGGCGGCTCGGGCAGAGGCGACACTGCGAGCACGCTCGACGGCGAGGACGGCTCTGCCCCGGCAGAGGGTGCGCAGCGAGCAAAGAGCGGCCTTCTGCCGAGGGCGGCAGGCTCCCCACCGCGCTCGAAGTCGTCGATTGCGGCCCGTATCTCCTCCAAGGCAGCTTCTAGAGCGACCGTACCAGCTGCGACCGTATCGGTGATTATGTCGTAATCGGCGTCGTCGAGGAGGTTGAGCTCGGCGGCCTTGTCGCAGAGCTCATCGAACTCGGCGGCGAGCGGGTCGTCGTCGTCGTAGTCATTTGCGTCGTCGCCGTTGTAATTGTCCGCATCGTCCTCTTCATGTAACCCCGCGCCGTCGAGCGCGGCGTCGGGCTCGCACTCCTCGTCCTCCTTCGCCTCCGGCGGCACAACCTCGGCGTCGAGCATTTTTCGCGCCGCAAAGCGTGACGGATATATGCGTTTCGTCAGTTTCTATGTTTGTGCAATGGCCGATCCGCCGTTCAAATCTCCCTTCACGAAAGTAACAGTTTTTCCATGCCCTGATCTTTGAAGGGTGGGCCGAAGAAGGTGCAGCGAGGTGAATTTCCAGTGAGATACGGATAGTATCTCTCGTCTACTCAAGACACGGATCTTATAGCCCGACGTCAAGGCCCGATCTTGACGTCTACCAATACAGCCCGGCCAATACAGATCTACCAATACTTGTTTTTCATGCGATCTTGATGTCCGGCATCGCCTGTGCCTCCCCCTGCGCCATGTCGTCCTCCGCCTCGGGCTCAGCGTGGCCGTGCAGCTCATCGTGCTCGTCCTGCGCCTCCTCCTCGTCGACTGATGGCCCTCGGCGGCGCGGCACCACAGAGCCATCGGCGGCAAGCGTCTTCATCTGCTTCAGCCCCATGCCTGAATTGGGAGTCGACGAAGGAGGCGGCCCTTGAACGTACTTGTAGCCAGCGCGCGCCGACTCGGGAAAGGCTGCATACATGGCAAAGTGGTGCAGAACGACGGCGCAGGCGGCGTTGACGTTGAGCGAGGCCGTGGCATCTGAGTGCTGGGGGATGTATACAAAGTGGTCGCACGCGGCAAGTTGCGGTGGCGTGAGGCCGTGGCCTTCATTGCCCATCAAAAAGGCAGTTGTGCCGCTGAACGGATGCGTTTGCACCGGCGCCGCATCTGCGGTGATCTCGACACCACATAGCCTGGCGCCCCGCACGCTGCGCACGTAAGCAACGGCATCCGCAAATCTGTCGAAGTGGCTGAAGCGCATGTGGCCGCATGTGCCGTGCGAGCCAAACGAATTGAGCTTTTGCGCGCCGACAATGATGATCTCGCAGACTCCCAGCGCGGCGGCGGTGCGGATGAGCTCGCCAAAGTTCTTCTTCTTCGAGACATTGTGCAGCACGAGGATAGACTGCGGTGCAGTGCCTGACGAGCCGGGCACAGCATTGGTCTCCATTCTTTGTGAAGTCGCGTTCGTCGGGTCGTCCTCCTCGACACCCTCCGCTTCGGAGCTCGAAACCCCACAAGAACCCTCCGGATTGAGCCACGAGCACGATGCTGCACAGACACGACAGTACTCACGACTGTGTTCCTTGCGTTTCAGAATTTTTTTCAAAAAAAGCGAACACTTGACGAAGCACACTGACGCCCACATGGAACCCAATGCGCCCGCGCTTGAGACGGGCCGGCTCCGTCACCTCCGCAGGCTCAGTCACCTCAGAACAAACGCTGCAGCACCACCTACAATAGTCATCGTCACCCAGTGTTCGTTCGACAGGCTCCCGGCCCTTGAGCGTCTTGCCCGTGCTTGGGATGGCGTGACGGTCTGTGCGCTGCTTCTCGAGGATCGAGTCGCTGGTGCTGTCGATTCCGATGTGAGCAAGATGTTCTCCGCAGCGCGCAAAACACACGCAGCAATTCAGACGCGCTTACTGCTCGATGTATACCGCCGCTCTCCTGCAGACGCGGCAAAGCCCTATCCCATTAATGCACTACGAAATGCAGCTCTGTCAGCCGCGGCCACAATTCGCGTGCCGCTCGTGCTCATCCTCGATGTCGATTGCGTGCCAAGCGAGGGTGCACTCGCAGCGCTCGTTGGCGACCCCAGTCGCGCCGCCGCTCTCCTTCGCCTTTGCTGCGACGACGCCGACGCACTCGTCCTCCCTTGCGTCGAGATGGTTTCGAATCTGTCGCCCGAGCCGCTATCCGCACCGCTCGCGGAGGTCAAGGCGGCGTTGCGCGACGGCCGGGCGCAGCCCTTCATGAACGAGCGCTGGCCATGCGGCCACCACGCTACCGACTTCGATCGATGGGCAGCGAGCAGCGCAGCCCATCATCGCCCATTCCTCGCGCTCGCCTATGAAGAGTTCTTTGAACCATACGTGATCGTCGCTCTGAGCATGTGCCCGCGCTTCGATGAGGGGCTGAGTGGATACGGGCGCAACAAGGCACTCCACACGCTCCATCTGCACCGGTGCGGCGCTCGCTTTTGGGCCTCCGCGGCCGCGTGCGTGGTACACTGGCCGCACGCGCCCTCTCGGGACTTCGAGGCGGCGCTCGGCAAGGCGCTCGGCAAGGCGCTCGGCAGTGACGCTGGAGGCGGCGGCGGCGAGGGCGAGGGCGAGGGCGAGGGCGAGGATGAGCGAGAGAGAGGCAGGCAGCACTTGCTGGCAGCGAAGCGACGGTATGAAGCTGTCGCGCGGGAGCTCACGCACCAATGTTCTGCCCCCATGCCAAGCCTTATTAGGCAAGTCCCCATGCCGAGCTCGGGTTGCGTAATATGGCTCAGCGAGAGCACACGTCAGGCCGTTGCGTCAGGCCGCTGCTGCCGTTGGGCGGAGGGTACGCCGCCAGAGGCCCTCGCCGCTGCCCGCGTGGCGATGGATCTACAGGGGAGTCTCATGCACAAAGACAAGGAGTCGCAGGACGCCATGTTGGCTGAGTCGCAGCACATGAGGCTCGTTCACCTATGTTCACGCTGGCTCAAGTATGCTGCACCGGTAGCGAGGTGCACTCCGCTCTATCCGATGCCCGCGGCGGCACGCACCCCAAGCACACCGCTCGGGAACGGAACTTGCCTAATCGGGATCGACGACGAGTCGGCGGTGTGGCTGGTAACCCATCTGTCTGCTGATCGGCTTGATCGGCTCAGTGCACTGCTCGTCTCATGGCCGGGCTGCGCGGTGGCCTCAATCTGGGTGGGACGAGATCGGCGCGCCGCCGCCGCCGTACGTGCGTTTGCCACCACCCTCCGGGCCCAACGGATGCGGCCGTGCCGGCTTATCCTTGTGAGTGGCCCACCGCCCACCTGGTACCCTGAGGGCCCCATGTCGGCGAGTCTCTTGTGCCGCCCGTCGCCGAGCACCTATCCGGCGAATCTGATGCGGCGTGTCGCACTCGAGCACACGCCCGATGCAGCGCTCGCGCTTCTGCTTGACGTGGATGCGCGTCCGCCCCTGGCGCTCGGGATGGCGCTGGAAGGCGGAGACGATGAGCATCCACGGCAGCAGTCGCAGCAGCCGCCGCAGCCGCAGCAGCCGCCGCAGCCGCCGCAGCCCCAGCCCCAGCAGCATCCGCAGCATCCGCAGCAGCCGCCACCGTCACCGCCGTCACCACAGCGAGCGTCATCGCCGCCGTCATCGCAGCAAGTCCTGCCACCGCAGCGACTGCCGCCACCATTAGCAGCGCCGCTACCAGCAGCGCAGCCACCGACATGGCGCACGGCGCTGCGCGCTCTTGTTCACAGGACGTGCCGTGATCGCGGACGTTTCCTTGTCCTACCGGCGCTTGAGCTAGTGCCCGAGCTGCTCGGCGCTCAAGTGAGCATCAGCGCCGCTGCTCTGCTGGAGCCTTCGAGCGCATCCGCCGCCCAGGCCGCGCTGAACCGACACGCCGAGCTGCTGCGTGGCTTCCACAGGTACGCTGATTGCCACTGATGACCTGCCTTGCATGCAAGTGCTCACCACAGCGCTCCCGGGATCGGCTTCCACAGCACGTCTTGCCCGGATGGCCACGCGCCGTCCCGAACGGCCGAGTGGCTCGACGACGTGCTTCGTCACTCGCACGAGGAAGTCTCAGCCGTCGATGTGGAGTACGCGCGCGGTTACGAACCCTACGGGCTCGTTGAGGCGAAACGGCTCAAGGCGCCGGGCTGCGCGCCGGACGAGCGTTTCATCGGCTGGCATCGCGACCGTGTCGAGTGGTTCTTGCGTCTCGCGAGTCGACGCGCCGTGTTAGGCTTCAGTGTCCTCCGCTCACCCGTCGGCTTCGTGCTCGATTGGCAGCCGCATGCACCGACGGCCCAGCGCGCCGCCTCGCGCGTCGACCCGTTGTACGTGGCTGCTATGGAGGGGCTTTACCAGCGCGCTCTGCGCGCACTGCGCGCGTCGGCCGAAGACCACACCTACCAGCAGGCGGCGACAGAGGAGGCGGGTGCTGTCTCGGCGGCGGTCCAGCTCCCCGAGAGCATGAGGGGAGAGTGGGCGATCGGGGGTGCGTGCGGCGACGTGGCAAGCGAGGGCGCGGCGCTGGCGATGTTGCTCGAGCGCTGTGGTGAGCACTTGCATGCAAGGCAGGTCATCAGTGGCGCGGCGCTGGCGATGTTGCTCGAGCGCGAGGGCGACGCGGTGGCCGAATGGTCACGAAGCTTTGGGGGAGATGCAGCGGAGGTGCAGCGGAGATGCAGTGGAGATGCCGCGGAGGGCGATGTGGACGCAGACGAGGATCGCGTCGACGAGGCTCGCTCGACGATCCTTGAAACGGTCAGCACAAAGGAACTTCACGCACGCGAGATCGCTTCGGGATGCTCGGTACGGCGCTCGGTCTGGGACGCCGATGCCACGTGGCGCGTGGACGGATGCCGTCGCAGCCTCGCCAACGTGAGCCGCGAGGGCACTGGGCGCGCGAGCACCGCTCGTGTGAGTCTGCATGCGGGCATCGGCCCTCCTTCGCACGCGAGCAAGCGTGGTGCCTACCCGTCCGGCGTGGCGATCAATGCAGGCCCCATCTCGCGCGACGGCGCGGCCGGCGGCCTAGCCGTAGCCTTCGAGGTTTGCTTTGATGAGGGCTTCGAGTGGGGTGGCGGTGGTGGCGTGCTGCCGGGCGTCTATTGCGAGCCTGCCGGGCCGTCAGGCGTCGGGCTCGATTGTCGTTTCAAATGGGACCCGAGCGGTGGGCTGAGCTTCAAGGCGGAGCTCGTCTCGAGCACGCGCCGCTGGCCTCTGCGACTAGCCCTCCACCTCGAGCGACGCTCACACCAGCTGCTACGGGGCGCGTGGCACCGGCTGAGCGTGGCTGTGTGCCCGCGGGACGGCTCCATTGGCGCCTGGGCAGACGACGTGTGCCTCCACCGTTCAGGTGGACCGAACTCGGTGCGCTTTGGCGGCGGCGTCGCGGGGCTTCGGCTGTGCGTGTTTCGGCGCTGCCCGTGTGAGGAGGCGACGCATGCCACCGTGACGCTCCGCAGCCTGCGACTGCACAGCGCCAGCGGCTCCAAGGCTTGCGTTCTCGCGGCAGCTCGAGTGAGCGATTCCGCATCTCGGTCGGACCTCGCGGCTGCTCGAGTGAGCGATTCCGCGGTCACTCCAGTTGATGACGTGGATCATCTGATCGCGACCGAGCTGACCATTATCTTCGCGCCGAAGGAGTGGCAGAGCACTGGGCCTGCCGCGCTGCGCGAGCTCGTGGGAACATCTCCTCGACCTCGTCGCCTCGTCGTGGCCATCGCCCCGCCCCTCTCGGAGGCCACCGCCACGGCGCTCCGAGCCATCGCCGCCATTGCGTGGCGCCTCACGCCAACCGACGTCCGCGTGGTCGACGAGCCTCGAAGCTTTCGGAACGCGTACGAGCTGCGCAATGAGCTGGCGGCCGTCTACGCGAGCGACACCAAGTACGTGCTCCATCTGAATAACGACGTGGTCGCTTGTGCGCCACCGCCGGCGGCACGGTACCACTGGCTTCGTGAGCTCGTGAGAAGCGCCGAGCGCTCACCCGAGGCCTGGGCGATGCAGCCGATCTTGATCGAACGCACACCGCATGCTCCGATGCACCTCCACGCATGGTGGGCCTCGGTGACTCGGAGCCCTCGAGCAATCAAGACCACCGCCTCCGAGGCGGGCACAGTCATCAGCGGTCATCAGGACGTTGAGCCGGCCGCGCGTCATCAGCGGTCATCAGCGGTCATCCGTGGTCAGTGTCTGACGACGGCTGATGATGGGGCTGATGGCAAGCAGGCCACGCAGTCAGTGCTTCACGCACGGTTTGACGCGATGGCGTGCTCGCTTCCCATCTCGGCGATACCGGAGCACCTGAGCGGCCGATCTCCTGCCTTTTTGGAGGATCATTGCATCCTCGCGCGCACCGCACACTTCCCACCGTGCACTCCCCTCTTCGAGCCGCAGAGCTGCTTCCGGCGTGAATACTTCGCGCTCGCGTGGAGCATTCGCCGGCGCGGTGGCGACGTGGGCCTCGCCGCAGCCTCCGTCGTCATTTACGACCGGCTTGAGTATGTGCCGCCTTCGTCGGGTTTGGGGGATGACGTGGCGGCGCCCCACGTCCGTGACGGCGCGCGTTCGGTGGTGCCGTGTGACGATCTCTTTGGCTTCGTCGGTCGACGTCATGACGAAATCTCGCACCGCTCGGTCCGTCACCTGAATGCTACATGGGCATGCGCCTACGCAACCGACACGTGGCATGAGGCCCAGCGCGACCACACCCTTGGTGGGCTGCAGCTCAGCGCTGCGGACCAAGCGGCGCTGCTCAACGAGCCCGTGGCGCGGGCACGGCTCCTCTTGTGCTCTCTACTCCTTATGGGCTTTGACCGGTTTGCATGGCAGGCAGGCGACGTGCACACGAGGAGCCGCAGTGAAGGAGCCCAAGGGGGTCGCTTTCCCCCCACGGATTCAGAGCCTGCGTCCGCTCCACTTAATGCGCTCGAGGCGCTCCGGGCAATGCCCGAGGCGGCGAGCGGCGGCCGCGCGTGCTGCGTTGTCAGCTTCTGGCGAGCCTCCGAGCGAGCGCTCGATATGGCGCTGGATGCGGCTGCCGGCGTGCAGCCGGGAGCTCTCGCGACCTTTGGCGTCGTCCCGAGCACGGATCCTCTCGAGGGGCTCGTGCCCTGGGTGGCGCCGTCTTGGGCGCCAACGGCACCCGCCACGGCTCAAGACGACGCCGATGGAGGTACACAAGGCACCGACCATGAATTGATTTGTCTAGGAGAGCTGCCGCCGTGGGCAGTGATACGCTTTCGTCCAATAGCCATGATGGCAGGCACCGATTGCGTGTGGCTGTGGGTTCGGTGGCCACGAGTAGCGAACAGCGGCACGGCTGAATCGACCCGAGCACGGGCGCAGCAAGCGGCGAGGCGGCTCGCATCCTCAATGGGCGGCCCGCGCGCCGAGGCGGCAACTGCAGCTGTTTCGAGCCTCGACCTTGGCTGCGACATAGACTATTGGAGCTACCGTCCGCTCACGCTTGAAGAGCTCGAGGCAGAGGCAGAGCAAGCGGAGTTGTGGCAACGGCATTTATCTAACCCTGCACAGTTGGAGCCTTCCCTTAATGACACAGGCACACCGAACAAGAGGGCGGCACACTCATCAGCTCCGAGGAGCCGTTGGCTGTGGAGCGCACGCA
>Ga0209550_10004679_pt1 | contig 12935 bp, 12 predicted proteins | sample LauGreSuBDMM15SN_2_FD_187567 | JGI IMG/M metagenome (GOLD analysis project Ga0209550, IMG submission 187567) | Freshwater lake microbial communities from Lake Michigan, USA - Su13.BD.MM15.SN (SPAdes) (version 5) | ecosystem: Environmental > Aquatic > Freshwater > Lake | place: Lake Michigan... | reverse complement strand
ATATTCTACAGTTAGAAAGTAGCAATTATACGTAATATAATCTCCTAAACGAAAATGCATAGAAATCATTTCAGAAGGATTAACATCATTCGCTTTATTTTTAACTTCTAACTTTTTTGTTTCAAAATCAATATCAATTATAATATCATTTTTATAAGAATCAAAATATTTATAAGATTGAAAATATCCAGATAATATTAAATTAGTATTGTTAGATATTTCAGGAAGTTCATTATATTCAAAAGATTTTTCTTTATATATTTGAAAATGTATTGGAGTATTAACTAAATATCTTTCTAACTTATTTAAAAAATTGTTCCAATATACATTTCTATAAGTACAACATGGACTATGTGATTTTTTTTCAATTATAAAAGGGTTATTATATTTTTTTGAATAAGCAATTAAAGTCATTAATTTAAATAATTGATTTCCTAACCCAGACGCCATATCAACAGATATCATTGATAGTAAATATATATAAAAATTATATATATATATATACTTATATAATTTTATGTTTGCAGATATTGTTAGATTTATTAATTTAAGTAATGAAACTCCTATTATAATTTTTGGAGGGACAACAATAAAAGACGAACCTATATGCGATAATGATATTAATAATAAAACTGACTTTTCAAATTGCATTGATAATTGGGTAATAAAAGATAATTAATAATTATATAAAAATATATCGAGATTATATTATAATTATGGACAGAGCAATTGAATTATCTGCTATAAGTTCTGGTGGACCTTTTGGAGCAGTAGTTGTAGATAAAAATGGAAAGATTATAGGCGAAGGACATAACGAAGTTACTGTAAATAATGATCCAACTGCACATGCAGAAATGGTTGCTATTAGAAGAGCTTGTGCAAATATTAGTAATTTTAATTTAGAAGGTTGTATTATCTATACTAGTTGCGAACCTTGCCCAATGTGTTTATCTGCATGTTATTGGGCAAGATTGGATAAAATATACTATGCAAATACAAGAGAAGATGCTGCAAATATTGGATTCGACGATGAATATATATATGAAGAAATTAAGAAAAATAAGGAAGACCGAAAAATACCTATGAATTCTTGTGATAATACAATAGCAAAACAAATATTTAAAAAATGGTTTGATAATATAAATAATATTAGATATTAATATTTTATAATATAATTATAGATTATATGATTACAGAGTTTGAAAAAAAATGCAATGAAAGTAAAAGAGTTAGAGATAAATTTCCTGATAGAATTCCCGTTATAGTAGGTAAGGCAAAAGGATGTAATTTAAATGATATTGATAAAAAAAAATATCTTGTTCCAGGAGATGTAACAGTAGGACAATTTATATCTATAATTAGACAAAGAATTAAATTGTCACCAGATAAGGCAATATTTATATTTATTAATAATATATTACCTCCAACATCAGCAACTATGAGCACTATATATAATGATATGAAGCACGGAGATGGATTTTTGTATATCTATTATAATGGAGAATCTGTTTTTGGAAATTAAGACATTTTATTACTTAACATATTTATTATATACAAACGTATACAATAATTATAAAATTTGTTCATATTTTTTCTTAAAAATATAAAAAATTGATTTTTCATTATTACTATATTTTACAACAAATACAACAAACGCGTTTAAAAACATAAATAAGTTTATCGACCCTACAGATTTCCTAAGGTTTGTTTATCGACCCTACAGATTTCCTAAGGTTTGTTTATCGACCCTACAGATTTCCTAAAGTTTTCTTGAAACAAATGCTTGCATACGATGTCTACGAAGGATTTAACAATCAAGTTTTAAACAAAAAATATAAAAAGATTGATGTTGAAAACATTTATATTTCATATATTTTTGAAAAAGAATATAAAGATGAATTAAATAATGATAATACTCTAGATTATCTTGATTATCTAGATTATGATTATATATGCGACTTAATTTAAGAAGATTTATATTCTAACCATTCTTTATAACCGCCTATAAATATACCGTTTTTAAATAACATTGGAAAATATTTATAAGGTATTTTAGTATATTGTTGAATAAATTTATAAAAATTATCACGTTCTCTTAAAGTATCTAGATATTTATCACAATTTATTATTTTTTTATTTGAATTAATATTTTCATTTATAATTTTACAATATTTACAATTTGATATTGTGTATATTGTATACCCATTTTCATAAGGTGCTTTATATTTTTTCATATTATCTAATATAATTATTTATTTTTGTTTTTTATGTTTATCCCATTCAATTGCTAATTTTTTCATTATTTGAATTGCAGTATAATTAGGATTTTCTTTCTTCATTTTAGGAAAATGTTTTTTTACAAACTTATTATAAGGATGTAGTACTCTTTTTTTAGCACCACCTGATACTTCATTATCTTCATCATCGTCAGAAGATCCACCTCTTTTAACACGACGACGTAATACAACTTTACGAGGACGACGTTTTCTAGCACCGCCAGATAATGTTGCTTCATCTCCAATACCCATAAATTTGACGGCATTTTGCTCTACTAGTTTTGCCCGTTCTACTTCCTCTCCAACTAGACCTTCGCCACCTTTTCTTTTAACTACTCTTCTTCTTTTTTTAACAACTTTTTTAGCACCTCCTGATAATTTTTCTTCATAACCTTCACCTCCTTTTCTAACACGTTTAACAACTTTTTTCTTAATAACGCCTCTTCTTTTAGCGCCTCCATTCATAATAGTTTCTATTTTTTCACCGTAAGGGTTACCTCCAATTTTAGCTCCGCATGTAGAACCTCCAATCGCCATATCTATATACTACTACTATATAAAGAAATTAATTTTATTGTAGATTATTATATTTTTCTTTAATTATCTTTTTATGTTTTTTACTATTAATATGTCTATACATGTGAAAATCTCTAAAACACACATACTTAATCCCACATTCACATATCATTATATTATTTATTTTTCTCATATTATATTCTTCATATGCTTTTTCCTTGTATTTTCTTTGTTCTTCTATTGTTTTATTTCTACATTCATCACAATATAAGTAATAAATTTGTTCATCAATTTTTTTAAAGGAAAACTCGCTAAAATCTTTAATTTTATGACATTTAGAACACTCCATAATAATTATTGCCAATTAACGAATAAATTTTAATCAATTTTTTATATTCTTATATACTTTTATAGACTAACTAATTATATAAGGTATATATTGTATACATTATATTATAGTATAATTATGAAAATATTATTTTTTGGCAGTAGAGGATGGATCGGAAAACAATTTTGTAAATATTTAATTAATGATAATATAGAATATATAGAAACTAACATTCGCGCAGATAATGAAAAAGATGTTGAAAAAGAAATTTTAGAACATAAACCAACGCACATTATATCATTTATAGGTAGAACACATGGTGAAAATTATAATACTATTGATTATCTAGAACAACCAGGTAAATTAGTAGATAATATTCGTGATAATTTATACGCACCTATTATATTATCTATACTATGTAAAAAATACAATATACATTATACATATATGGGAACTGGATGTATTTTCGAATATAATAATTCTAAAGACGAAGAAATTGACGAAGAAAAATCCCCTAATTTTTATGGTTCTTCTTATTCAATTGTTAAAGGTTATACTGACAGACTACAGCATATGTTTTCTGAAAATACATTAAATCTCCGTATTAGAATGCCTATAGTAAATTACGATCACGATAGAAATTTTATTACAAAAATAACAAAATACGAATATGTGTGTTCTATTGCAAACTCTATGACAGTTTTAGACGATATGTTTCCTGTTATTCTAGATATGATTAAAAATAATACAACAGGTACATTTAATATGTGTAATAAAGGTGTAATTACACATAATGAAATTTTGGAACTATATAAAAAATATGTAGACTCGTCTTTTAATTGGAAAAACTTTTCTATTGAAGAGCAAAATAAAATACTTTTGTCAAAAAGGTCAAATATTGAACTATCTTCAAAAAAATTATATGAATTATATCCCAATATTCCAGACATTAAAACATCAATCGATAATTGTCTTCAAAATTATTCTAAACTTATGTAATTTTAGTAGTCTATAATCTTGTATTTTATATTCAACAATTCGAAGTTTTCTAAAAATCTTTCAATACTTCCATCATTTAATAATTCTATACACCCAGGTATATTTTCATATTCATTTTCAGAAATATGTTCATCCATTTTTTTGATTATAGAAGGTCTTATTACTTTAATAACAATAATGTTCAAATCTTTTATTTTGTCATATTCATGTAAAAATCTTAAATCACTAATTACATATTTTTCATTTTCAACAATTTGTGAAAGTAATATATCAGCAAAAAATCCTCTATTGGCATTTGGTATTAATTCATTTATTTTATATTGCATTATTTCTGTTCCAAAATATTGTAGAGCTTTTCGCGGAGATATTCCCCACCTCTCATCTATATTATCTTTTTCATCTCCATTTGCATTCTCTTCATCAATTCCAACCTGTATATCAGTAAAATTAAATAATTCTTTTACAGCTTTTTTTAAAGGTTCTGCAAAATATAATTTTTTATATTCATATTTTTTTGTTAAATATTTACAAAGAACGTCTTTACCACTTCTTTTTGCACCACATATAGCAATTATATTATACATAATATTTTAATATTATTATAACAAAATCAATTTTTATAATTAAAAATTAAAAATTGATATTTAAGAATTATAAGTTATAATTAACTAAATCACATTATATAATGTTTTCATCAACCAATTGTTGGGATATTATGGATATTTACTTCTCAAAAGGAGGTTCTCAAGAATCGTCAAATCCTCTTGTAAAACACCAAATAGATAGTTATAATAAATTCGCTGACAATACATTAGGGCAAATTATTTCAGGTTTTAATCCTATTAAAGTAAAACTTACTAACCCTAAAAGCGAATTGTCAATGAATGATAATAATTATAAAATATCTATTAATATTCTTAACCCAAGTATTACAAAACCTAGTTATCAAATGGCAGATGGAACGCATAATATAATGACACCGTATATCGCTAGGATGAATAATATGTCTTATTCTAGCGGTATATATGTTGATGTTCACATTGTAACAGAATATACAAATAAGAATGGAATGATTGAAAAATTCGATAAAAACGTAAATGGAATTTACATTGGCAAAATTCCTATTATGGTTAGGTCTAAACTTTGCGTCTTAAATCAAATGCACGGGATTTGCGAAGAAAATAACAGCGAATGCATATATGATTTTGGAGGATATTTTATTATTAACGGAAATGAAAAAGTTTTAATTTCGCAAGACAGAATTAACGAAAACAAAACTCTAGTATTTCATCCTAATAATAATAGTGAAGGTCTATATGCAGAAATTAGGTCTGTTTGCAATTCAACATATCTTCCGCCTAAAACAACATGTCTTAATATGAGTGGTAAGTTAAATCATATGGGTCGTATCATTCGTATCAATACGTCGTTTCTAAGGTCCGAAGTTCCAGTATTTGTATTGTTCCGTGCTCTAGGTATTATTAGCGATAAAGAAATTATTCATCATATTGTATATGATACAGAAATTGAAGAGAATAAGAGAATTATCGCCGAACTAATGGCGTGTTGTGAAGATGCGTGTGATATTAAGACACAAGAGCATGCCGAAAATGTTTTAATAAAAATTATGAATGGTTCAAACAAAAATAATGAATATGCGACAAATAAAGCATTGCTCCATAGTAATTTAACAAACGATTTCCTTCCTCACGTTGGAAAAAGTTACAGACGTAAAGCTCTATATATCGGTTATATTATTCGTAAAATGATTAGAATATATCTAGGTTATGATACATACGATAATCGCGATTCTTATATTAATAAGCGCGTAGATAGTCCAGGAGTTTTAATGAGTAACCTATTTCGCCAATGTTATGGCAAACTCACAAAAGAACTTAAGGTTGCAATTGAAAAAGAATTAAGTATGTGGAGAGGAAATTCTAATACTCCTTTGTGTAACATTATATCTGATATCAGTATTCATAGATTTTTCAAACAATCTTTGTTAGAATCGTGGATTAAATATTCATTTTCTACAGGTAATTGGGGTATTAAAAGTATTGGAAGTTTTCAAAATATCAAACAAGGTGTATCTCAAGTTCTAAATAGAATGTCTTATGCAAGCACATTATCGCATTTGAGACGTATTAATACTGCAATGGAAAAAAATGGAAAATTGGTTCAACCTAGAAAACTGGATAATTCTCAAATCGGTATGATTTGTCCAGCGGAAACGCCAGAAGGCAGTTCAGTAGGACTTGTGAAAAATATGGCACTAAGTACTAATATTTCTATTGCAATGAATAGTTATCATATTAGAAATATTCTATCGGAATTAGGTGTAGTAGTATACAATGATACTTATACATCTAGTAATAAAAATTGTGAAAAATCGGCAATTGCATTCCTTAAAAATATGGGAAATAGTAATAATATTTATGTTATTGTTAATGGTGATATTATCGGTTATCATACTAATCCTTTAGAATTGTATAACAATCTCAAACATTATAAAAGATCAAGTATTATCCATCCTATGACATCAATTGTTTGGAATATTCAAAAATCAAATATTATTATCAGCACCGAGGCGGGGCGTATGTATAGACCTTTATACATTGTTGATTATAATAAAGAGTTGAATAAAAGCGAATTGCGAATTGAAAGAATCTTGAAAAGAAAGAATATTAAATGGGAAGATTATATTAAAGATAAACGATTTGACTACTTTATTTCACCAAACGAACAAATTGACGATACTGATGACCCAGAAAGTTATTTAGATAAAGAAGGATTTATTGAATATATGGATTGTGATGAAATTAATAACGCAATGATTGCTACATTTCCTTCTGATTTAGAAGAGGGAATGAAAGGTACAGCACTTCCTCCGTGTTTCACTCATTGCGAAATTCACCCTAGTTTAATGAATGGTATTCTGGGTGTTAATATTCCATTTAGCGACCATAATCAATCTCCGCGTAATTGTTATCAATGTGCAATGGGAAAGCAAGCGCTAGGTATTTATGCAAGTAATTTTAATAGACGAATTGATACAATGGGAAACATTTTGAATTATCCTCAAAAATCTCTAGTATGCACTAAATTATCAAAATATACAATGGCGCATAAACTACCTTCAGGTGTAAATGCGATCGTTGCTATTATGACACATACTGGATTTAATCAAGAAGATAGTATTATGATTAATCAATCAGCATTGGACAGAGGATTGTTTACTAGTACATATTATAAAGCACATAGAGATGTATGTAATAAAAATCATAGCACAGGCGAAGAAGAAATATTTACGAACCCCTGTGATAAAACTGATAAAAAACCCTATTGTTATGATAAACTAGATGATAGTGGGTTTGTTCCAAAAAATACATATGTGACAGGAAATGATGTTATTGTAGGAAAAGTTATGCCCAAGAAAATAAATGGAGAAATATCATATCAAGATAGTAGTTTAACTATGAAAGCTAATGACGACGGATATATTGATATGAATTATAATGGTGTAAATAGCGAAGGTTACAAATTTTGCAAAGTACGCATTCGTAAAAACAGAAAACCAGAAATTGGAGACAAATGTGCTAGTTGTAGTGCACAAAAAGGTACTATTGGAATGACATATAGACATCAAGATATGCCTTATACAAAAGATGGTATTGTACCTGATATTATTATGAACCCACACGCTATTCCATCGAGAATGACTATTGCTCAATTAATGGAATGTATTATGGGAAAAGCAGGATGTCATATTGGAGCATTTGGAGATTCAACCCCATACAACGATTGTTCTGTAGAAGATATTGCAAAGGTTCTAGAACAATCAGGAATGGAAAGATACGGTAATGAAATTATGTATAATGGAAGAACTGGTGAGCAAATTCACACAGAGATATTTATCGGTCCTACATATTACCAAAGGTTAAAACATATGGTTACTGATAAGGTACATTGTTTAACTGACGACCACGATGTCCTAACAAGCGCTGGGTGGAAAAAAATTAGTGATATCAAAAATGAAGATATGGTAGCTATTTTGAAGAATGATAAACTAGTTTATGAAAACCCTATTGCAGTATACAAATATCCTGACTATAAAGGTTATATGTATAATATCTCAAATAATCAAATTGATTTAGATGTAACAATTGGTCATCGTATGTATATTAAAGAAGGAACTGATAATAATTATAAACTTGTAGAAGCGAGTAAAATTAAGGGCAAAGAAGTTACATATAAAAAAGATTGTATTCGCGATGAAGTTGATTATCAACTTAGCATTCCAGGTTCTAATATTGTTAATATGGAAGCACTACTATCATTTATTGGAAGATTGTATGCAAATAATGGCATATATAAACATATTAATAATTTAATAAATGAGTATGGTAATAATTATGATAATAATGGTATCATAAATTATATTAATAGTTTAGATAAATATTATTTGCCCGAATGGGTATGGGAATTGAGTACTAAACAATGTAGGATGCTTATTAAGGGTCTAGTATCTGTTAAAAACGAAGATATTATTCATAATTTTCAAAATATGTATTGTACCCTTGTTGAAAATTTGGCAGATGATATGATGAGACTATTAATTCATGCTGGATGGAGTGGTATTAAATCACGATATAAAAATTATTGGAAGATTACTATAATTAAACACAAAAATTCTCCAAAAATTAATATGAATGATAAATCATATAATGAAAATATATATTATTATGAAGGTTCTGTATATTGTCTAAATGTATCTACTGAAATATTTATGGTAAGACGCAATGGTAAATCAGTATGGACAGGTAATTCTCGAGGATCAAATGGTCCTATTGTTATGCTTACTAGACAACCCAGTGAAGGAAGGGCGCGTTCTGGAGGTCTTCGATTAGGAGAGATGGAAAGAGATTGTTTCATTGCTCACGGAACTTCGAATTTCTTAGCAGAGAGGATGTTACATGTATCTGATAATTACCGCATCTTTGTGTGTAAAAAATGCGGTATGCATGCAAATGTTAATACAGACAAAAATATTTATAGTTGTAAATACTGCAATAATAATACAGATATTGCACAAGTTAGAATGCCATATGCATTTAAACTATTAAATCAAGAATTATATACTATGAATATTATGATGAGATATATATGTAATTAAATGCGATTTGATATTATTTTACTAAGAAAGAATTCTATATTTTTTAAATTTTTATTATATATAAACATTTGATATATATTTTTATAAAAGATATGGGTGATAATTATAAATTATATAATATTTTAGAAGTTAATAAAAATGCATCAGACGATGAAATAAAAAGTGCATATAAAAAAAAAGCAATGCAGTACCATCCTGATAAAAATAAGGGAGATGCAGATAGCGCTACTAAATTCAAGGAAATATCTAATGCATATAGTATTTTAAGCGACAAGGAAAAAAGGAACAGATATGACCATTGCGGAGATAATAATTATAATGAAGGAGGAGGAAATGATGAAATGAGAAATCACAGAGATATTTTCGAGGCATTCTTTAGAGGACATGAAGGAGGATTTCCTGATAATATATTTGGTTTTGGAAGCGGAGGCAGACCAGGACGACAAGAAAGAAGACAGAATAAAGCAGATTCTATAGAAAGTGTATTTAATCTAACATTAGATGATGTATATGAAGGGGTTAAAAAAGATTTAAATATAAAATTGAAAAAGTATTGTACTAGTTGCAATACAGAATGTCCTGATTGTGATGGCAAAGGATTTATACATCGCATACATAATATGGGAATTATGCAAACTATTTTTCAATCTCAATGTAATAAATGTGGAGGTGATGGAATAATTATTCAAGGAAAATCTTCATGTAAACTATGTAATGGAAAGGGATTTTTTAATAAGGATGTTAAAGCAACTTTAATAATACCAAAAGGTGTTAATGAATCATATAGAACAGCATTTCCTGAATTAGGCGAACAACCTAAAGTCGAAAATATAAAACCTGGAGACTTAATTATTAGCATTAGAATAGAAGAACATCCCCACTTTGTAAGAAATGGCAATGACCTTCATTATAAAACAGAGATTTCTTTCATTAATTCAGTAGTAGGTGTAAATATTACAATTCCATATTTTAAAGAAAATATAGAAATTAATACAAACATTTTTGGTGTAATTTCAAATGGCAAAAAATATATGATTGAAGGTAAAGGACTTCCAATTATGAATACAAATAATAAAGGAAATATGTATATAGAATTTAATATTACTTATCCTAAAATTAAAAACGCAGAAAAAATAGAAGATTTAAAAAAATTATTAAATGAAGTTTTTATATAGATAATTTATTTTTCTTATTATCAACGGCATATTTTATATTATAAATAGGTGCTAGATTAGTAAAATCAGAATCAAATCCGTATTTTTTTATAAAATTTAACAATTCATACGCAGAAGGATCTTTTAATATATCCTTATTATCATATCTAGATACAACAAATGTATAATCATCTTTTGATATAATATCTTTATTAACATAATACATTTTACCTTTATATTCGTGTTCAATAGGATGTCCAAAATCTACATCTAAATCGTAATAATAAAATGCCTTCTCATTTAATTGATTATCAATATCATTATCTCGATGCGGAATTAAAACATCTGTATCAATATTACTTCCAAAATTAACTAATGTATTATTATTTACAAAATCATATTGAATATAAAATATATAATTTTTTAATACATTTTTTATTTCTTTCTTATGAATAACGTATATATTATATACATATGGATAATCTATACTATCATTTATTGTCGTTGTTAACTCTATATCTCTACATCTTTTAATATTATTTGCTTCTCTATATATTGTATCGTAATATATTATAAGTATTATGAAAATCATTAGAAGTATGAAAAATATACATATAAAATGTTGATATATAGTAATATTATAAGAGTGTTCTCCTATAGTAGACAAAGTATACAAAATATAATAAGAGTACGCTTCAATTGGAATAATATAAGATTTCATCAATTCATTCATTATTTACTTTAATATAATAATTTTATATTATGTAAATACTTTATCATTATTTATTTTAGCATATATAATATCATATATTATACTTGGATTGTAATCTTGTTCTTTTGCATAATTTTTTGTAAATTTTATTAATTCTTTAGAGGAATAATTATATATAGGATTATTATTTTCATCTACGCATAAATATTTATATTTTTCAGGACTATTAAAAATAATAGGGTTTATATTTTCTATAGTATCTACATCCATATTTCTTAAATTAAAATATTTAACTTTTATTTCATCATCAGTATAATATATAACAGTATTATATTTAACATATTCTATAATTGTTTTCATTTTTATGAAATCGTATGTTATCTTAATGATATAGTTTGATATCTTAATATCCAATGAATCATTATCTATAATAATTATATTATAAACATAAGGTTTTTTCTTATAAGTGTTTTCTTCTATTATTTGAAGAATTTGTCCGCATTTAGATATTTTTTTAGCATCAGCATATACATTATCCCAATATAACACAATTGATAATATAAATATTATACTTATGAAAAATATGTTAAAAATCAATTCATAATTATTAAAATTATTACTAAAAACATTTTTAAGTTGATTATTATAAGAATAAAAAATTATATTGATCGTTTCGTTTTTTTCTAGATAAATATATAAAACTATTAATAAAGGTATAATAAATATTGCAACAAAAATAAATACGCCTACTGTAATATATAATTCATTTGTATATATTATATATGCTAATAATATAAATAGAAGTGTAATATATAATTTATAATTAAAACTATCTTTATTGTCTTCATAAGGAAATATAAGATTAAATGTTGCAATTATAAATAATATACCTATTGTTTTTATAATTTTAGAAAAATCTAATATTTCATTTAATATAATAGAGTTTGATAATTCAATAGAAGATACACTTTCTATTACATTATTTTTTTGAACATATTTTAATGTTTCCGGGAAAGAATTTATTAAAGTTGCATCCATTTACTTATAATAATTATAATATTTTTATCCTAAATTTACATAGGAAATGCTTTTTTAACATTTTCTTCAAATCCATTATTAAGATAATTATTTTTAAAACTATTTTTTTCATAAGTCTCTTTGCTAGTTGATATTATAATATTATTTATAATATTTGCCTCAGCGGTATGTGTTAATGCTAAAATATATCCTACATTATAATAATCTTTTCTATCGCGAAAAGATTTAGTAGCTTCATAATGATTTTTGTCTATTTCTTCAATATAAGGTCCTATTTGAAATTGCGCAAATAATTGTTTCATATTTTGCGATAAAGAAGGCATATTTACAAACTTTTCTTTTTTACCGCCGTAAAATACTGCAAACATTTCTGCAAAACTTTTATTTATGAATGTAAATAAAAATATTTTACCTTCAAATAAATCAAAAATTTCTTTTAATTTTCTAAAGAATTCCCATTTTCTAGGTTGCTGTCTATCAGTAACAAATGGCCACGGAATTATCGAATAAATAAATAAACATATTAAAAGAGCAATATAAAAAACTATTAACAGTATTGTAATAGTTTGGAATAATATAGTTGCTCCTGTTAATACATATACATTTTTAACAAATAATTCAAAAATTGTTCCAAGTCCATATGAAATCCAATTAGAATCATCGCCAACAACAGCTTTCCAAAGCCATTTAAAACATGGAATCTTCTTAATTAACCATATAATAACCGCAATTACAC
>Ga0209550_10004677_pt1 | contig 12941 bp, 12 predicted proteins | sample LauGreSuBDMM15SN_2_FD_187567 | JGI IMG/M metagenome (GOLD analysis project Ga0209550, IMG submission 187567) | Freshwater lake microbial communities from Lake Michigan, USA - Su13.BD.MM15.SN (SPAdes) (version 5) | ecosystem: Environmental > Aquatic > Freshwater > Lake | place: Lake Michigan... | reverse complement strand
ATAGTAAATACTATATTTATATATTATTTACTATTATATTTTACATTTCAACTATCGAATTTTTGTAAAAAATAATCTAATGTTATTTCTTCCCACATCATAAATAAATCATTGTTATAAGTAGAACTAGCTTCTGTATATATTTGAAATCTTACTTTACTTCTATCATTTTCGGTTAATTTATTATAAAATAGTTTCGCTTCCTTCTTTTTTTCATCAGTCAATATAGTATCTATTTTAATTTCAAATAATATATTTACATCATCATCAATTAAATACATTCTTACACCATAAATATCACCACTTGAGTAAATACCCATAATATTCAATATTATAAAAGTATTTTTTATATTAAAATACGTTAAAATGATAAGTAACTTTATCTAATATATAAAAAATTAAACCAAATAATGCACTTGTAAATAGTAGTCCATATATATTAGTATTCCCATCTTTTGCAAATAGTGCTGGAAAATATTGATATAGTAATTTTCTGAAAAATGGTAGTTGAAATAAGAAATACAAAACAACTAATAATAATGGTGTTTGAATGTCATTATAAATAGCATCGATAGAATTTTGTTGCGTTACCCTTTTATCATAATTTTGAATAATATCATCATTTTGCTCGTAATTTTTAATATAATCTATATTGGATGAATGTGGACTAGGTATATAATTTGGTTGGACTTGAGGATCTGTCGTATGTTGTGCGGAATTCATTGGAATATCCCGAGAAGGTAACTGTGTTATACCAGTAATACTAGCTTGCTGTAAACCACTAACAATTTGACTTATGGTTGTTTGATCAAGACTGAATACTGATGATGCTCCTTCTTGTATTTTAATATTTTCTGCAGCTACTAATGATATATTATTGTTAATACTATTCCCTACTGGATCGGTAGGTAGATCTGAAATACTGGTTGATTCACTCATAATTATAATAAAGAATGATTGCTAATAAGAATTACGCAAAATAACAACTATTATTTAATCAAATTCAATAATTTTAGATGAACTATTACATTTTGTTGCTACAGGAATATATTTTACACATTTGTTTTTATTTTTATAAATTTTATCACTAAACTGATCTAACGGTGGTGCGTGAAAAACTAAACAACTATGATCTTTACACATACTTCTAAATAATGAAGCTAATCCAAACCCTAATAATATTGACATCAAATATTTACCAGTTTCCGTATGTACAAATTTGCCTAGATTTAATCCCATTTATATATTTTATATATTTTATATAAAATCTATTTTTTAATTATAAATATGCTTTATGCTTGTATGGGTATAGTGGAGATTTGAGACGAATTTTTTGGGCATTCAACTACGTGTTCTTTGAAATAAAAACAGTTATCTGCTTTATCTTTAAACAAAAACTTGTGAATGTTTTCAGGACTAGGATATATATAGATTTTTTTCATTTCGGGACCTAATATGTAGATAAAAAATAAACCAATAGAAAAACTAATCAAAAATGCAGGTAACGAAATATAATTTAATAGCATATATATTTATATTATAAATTATTTCAAAAATACCCTTTCTCAAATCCTAACTCTTTTGCTAAAAGTTTATTTAACGTATCCACAAACATTGAGAAGTTTTTAATACCATTATTTTCTGAATATAATGATAGTAATGTATTTTGATAAGACTTGTCAAAATTACTAAATAAATTTGCATAAACTTCATTACCTTGACCAAAATTATAATTACCGTTTTCTAATAATTCAGGAGGTATAATTAGATTTTTGGGCGTTGTAAATAAACAATTTTCTTTTTTAGCTCGCGCATTCACACAATTATACATAAAAGTATCCATCCATTCTTTATTATTCATCAAAGCCAATTTAAATTTATCTGGTAAACTATTCCATAAATCTTGATACTTGTTATTTGTCCAGGTTATCCTATCACCATTATAAATACCTTGATCTGGTGGAATAGTACCATCACCTTGTATAGTTATATCCATATTTGGACTAGTTTCTGTATCCACCGATTCCGAAGAATCAATGATCAATGGTTTCTTTCCTTTTGTTACTTTTAATCCAATATTATATCTAACAACCGTATTTGGTGTTGAAGTATATTCGAGGCTTTCTATGGTATATTTTTTTTCAATTAAATGATAACTATTCAGATCCTCGTTATAATGTACAAATTTTTCTTTGTATTTCATTGTTGATATCTTAGATAATAAAGGTAATAACGTATTGATATAAATTGTTACTGCATCACGTATATATTGTGGAGTTGCTAATTCATTAAAATTAACAACACATTGTTTTATTTCATCAATAACCATATAACTTCTCTCTATATCCTGATTAAGAATTTCTTTTGTTTGTAAATTATCTGTTATATCTATATACATTGATAAATATTGTTCTAATAAGGATGTAAAATGAGATACATAATCTTTAATATTTTCATAACTTTGTAAAGCATCATTGGTTGAGATATATCCAAATAATAACTTATTTTTACTTTCAATAATATCTTTTTTATTATCCTTGATCTCTTTTTCTATCTCTTGTAAAATATCCGGTAATAATTCACATTTTCCCAAACGTATTTTAATATCAAGATTACACGGATCTGCAAGAATACCACATTTTGCAGTTAATTCTCGATAGTCATCTTCTTGGTTATCCGGAGTTTTGTTTTTTTGTGGATAAAATTTTGTAGAAAAAAGAGTACCTCCAGGTCTTTTACAATTTATACACTTTGGTTTTAATTTAATGAATTCTGATCTTTTTTCTTTTGCACTTAAACTAGGATTATTCATTATTTTTTTCTTATTTTTCATAATTTCTGTTTGATATTTATTTTTTAATTTATAATAATCATTTATAATATTTTCTACAGATTCATTAGAATTATCCATTTATATATTTATAGGGTATAATTAATTTATATAATTTTATCCAAAACAATGAATGAATTGAATTGTAAAACATTATTTTTGATTTATTATATTATATTCATTTTCCCAATGGGGTAATCCTGTAATTAATTCTTGATGTGCACGTTTTTTTGCCTCTTGTAAATTCTTAATTTTCGATAAAATATATTGTTGTTTTTCTTTATTTTTCATTTCAATCTCTACTGGTGTTAATTTCCCTTTATATTTGTATAATAGTATTAATCCTAAAACTAGTAAAAAAATAAATAATAATCCAATATTAAAAATAGTATTGTGGAAATTATTTCTTATTATATGACATTGTTTAAGTGTTTCGTTTAAAAAATATTTCACACCTGGTTCAGTAAGTAATGGTTTAGGCGAAGGCCATCCTTGGTTAGTAAAAGAACCGTCATACATTAATAATTATAGTTAAAATTATAAATTAATTTATACATATTATCTATATGGCTAGTTCTTATTTAAACATCATTACATTTTTATTGACTACATTATTTTATTATATGGCAATAAAACCCAGTTTAAATTATGATATATTAACCGACCCAAAAAAATATAAAGATTTTATAAGCAATAGTCATTTGTATTTAGCTGTGTATTTTTTATTAGTTGTAATAATACAATTTATTGTAAATTCTTCCATTATTTCTTCCAATTGTGGAGGTAGTATTACAGAAAATATGGGTAGTGCAGGCTTATTAACTTTTTTACCGTGGTTATTTATTTTTGGTGTAATGATTACTGTATTGTTAATATATCCAGGTTTCAAAAGTGCTTTTTCAGATGTGATAGGTTATTACTATGTTTCTGGTTCAGCAAATAAAATTTTAACAGAGCTACTAATTGATAAAGATGTGGAAACACAAATGGATAAAGATAGTGAAATGACAAAAGAAAAGAGAGAAGCATTAGAAACTGCTGCAGATGCAATTATTAAAATATGTGGTAATACTGCCATATTAATAAATCAAATCGTACCTAGTAATTTTGTTGAATACTGGAATATATTAAAACCATTAATGAAAGAAAAGTATAAACTCGGTGTAGGTGATGTGATAGAAAAAAGAAATGAGCTATTTGAATTGGTAGTAACACGGGATAATATTGGAGAAGCAATGTGGTTTATGTATACTGGATTATTATTAACATCTATTGTACAATTAAAAATTTCAACTAAGGGTTGTGTAAGTAATCCAAAAACAATGGAACAAAATTATCAAAAGTTTTTGGATGCAGAGACCGAAGCAAAACAAAAACAAACTCAAGCAACAAGTACTACTTATACCATTACTGGTTAGAATAACAATAAAAATATAAAAATATAAAAATAAAATATATAAATATATTATTTTTAAATATATATATGGATAGTGATGATGATAATATAATACTAATTCCTAACAAAAAACAACTTAAAATTATGGAAGAGAGAAGAATGGTGGAAGAATCTGATCATAAGTTAACAGAAGAATTATTTGGATGTAATAGAGATATTACTAATAAAGCAGTTATAAAAGAAACCAATGTAATAAAAAAAGAAACAAATGTAATAAAAAAAGAAACCAATATAATTAAAAAAGAAACAAATGTAATAAAAAAAGAAATAATAATAATAAACTAAAAATGGATTAATTTTGAGTAAGATATGTAGTACATAACAGATATATAACTAAATATTCCTAAAACAATAGATAATAGCCAAATCGGAAAAATGGTTTTATTTTTATATCCAATACCGAATTCACGAATACTTCCATCTTGATTATAAAAACAACTTGGTTTCATTATTTGTATAATACCAAAAAATAGAATAAATAATAATATAGCAAAAAATGTTGTATTCTCTCTTATATATTTTCTTAACATTGATTGTTATATATAATTATAAACAATTTTTTATAATTATATTCTCTAAAATTATTGTATCATTAATTAATTAAAATCTTCATAATCTTCATATTCTTCTTCAGGTGCTCCTACACCATCAGTATTTCCATCAAAATAATCCTCGTTCATATAATTCATATCATTTACTTCATTATCAATAGTTTGATCTATATCATTTTGTTCCATATAATCTTCTATTAATTGATCCATATTTTCATCTGTTACATTCTTATTATTTTTTCTAATATTTTTTTCAGCTTTTACCATTTCATCTCTAAAATCTCTTTCTTCATCATAAAAATCTTTATCTAATGTAGTTAGACCTTTTTGTAAACCCTTACTATACTGATTCAATTTATTTATTTTTAAAATGGTATCTATGTCACGATCTTCATCCGTAAGTTTTTTTAGTCTATCTGTAACCATATCTTTTTCTTTCTCTCTTAATTTAAATACTCTATCTTGTATTTCCTCATAAGAAATATCGATAATATCTTTTTGTGTATTCATTATTTCTACAAAAGATATAAGCAACTGACATACTTTTTGTTTTAATTCCTTTTTATTACCTGTTAATAGCTGTCGTTCAGTTACATTTTGAGAAGTCATTGTCAAGTCAATACGTGTATCCTTTTCTTCTAGGTATTCAGTCGAAACTAAATCTGTAATATCCGTTTCTTTTATAATTTCACGTACAATCATATCATTTTGATCAGATAATTCAATATAACTCATTAATACCTTAAGTAAATAATATTCGTATAAAAATCGGCTTGTTCTTTCATCAAAAATAGGTTTTAAAATTTTGTCTCCTATTTTAATAAACGAAAAACAAGGGGTGCTTTTTGATAATTGTACTAGATTTTTACACATATATTGTATTGTTTTTAAAATGTTATATAAACTAGGTACACCATATAAACCAGTTAAACTCTCATAATAATCTTTTACTGATTTTTTTAATTTTTTACTGTGATTTTTAGAAAAACCTAAATAATTTGGTATATTTACATCATTATAGTTTACTTTATTTAATATAATATTCGGAAATATATTCACAAAATTTTCAATAAACGATTTATAGAATTGAATGATACGATACATTCTATCATTTGATATTTTACCATCTTTATTACGTTCTAAAGTATCTTCACTCCATATTGCTATATTATTTATGTAATTAATAGTCTTTTTTATTGAATTATTAGTGATATTTTTACCAGTATTACTCCTGATAAAATCATTAATATCTTCTTTCATTGAATTTATATTATTAATTAAAAAATTGTTTAAGGACTTTATTTCTGGTATAATTTCCTCAGAAGCAATATCAAAATTATCTAACGCATTTTCCATCAATTTTATAAAAGATCGTTCCACTACTTCGTCATTATCTAGATCAATATTTTCTAATAGCTCCTTCAATTTTGTTATGGATGATGTTTCATTATTATTAATATGTATATTCATAATGTTATGTCTCGCTATTAACTGAATCAAACGTAAAAAATGATCATACGAATAATTTCTACCATCTTCTTTTAGTTTCTGTATAATTCTATCAATAGAATCATTTGGATTTATTAAATTTGAACGAGGTTTATCTGTACATAAAGGTAATAAATCTTCTGGAATAGGCATTAAAGACTTGAATTTACAAAAATAAATAAAGGCCAAGTAAATAGTTTTTTCATTAAATTCATTACTAATTGGAGGATATTTGTTTTTTGTGTTTATTTTACTGTAAAACAATCCACTTTTTGTATAATATATTATATCCATTAGTATATTTGTTAACTCTTTTACTATTGTATTATAATTACTTATTTGCGAGGATTTATTATAAAAATACTCAATGGTTGTTAGTCCTTCACTAGTTTCACAACACGAATTTTCAAGATAAGGTTCATTATTAATAGTATGTAATAGTAATTGTTGTTTTTTAACAATTTCTGAAATTTGTTCCTGTATCCCAAAAGAAAACTGAATTATTTTTGCTTCAATTACGGCAATTTTCTCTCTTTGTTTTTCAGAACCACTCCTTAAATCATTTGTTAAGGATTTCTTAAAATCATTTGAAATATTTGTCAGAGTTTTTAGTTTAATAGGTACTAACGGTGGTAGAAAACCAAACCACTTTGTTATATTATGTTCATCTGGTATATCATTCGTACCATTTGTTAATAAATATTCTGTTTTTTCATCTATTTTTCGTTTTACATCTGGAATATTCAATAAAACATCATCTAAAGAATTTTTCAGTTTATTTGTAATTATTTCTGGTTTTTTACCCTTCAATACATACCACGGATCACCAGATTCTCGTATATCGTATGCAACACAAGAAATATATTTTAAACTTGATATATCACCAGTGCCTTCGAATGGATAACCTGCAAATGAACGTACACAACCAGGATGAGTTTTTCTTGTTTTGATGGATGGAATTGCAGTCTGTATAGCAATTAAAATCATTCCTAATGTGTAATACAAAATAGCTGTATTATAAAAATCACGATATGGTGAAATCTTCTTCCCTTTTTGAGACATTTCTTTTACTTTGTTTTTATAATCAGATTCTGATTCTAATGTCTCACTTAAAGTCATTAATACACCATTAATAATAAATTCTTTTTGTGTTTCTAAATTTATCCCCATTGCTATCGACATAGTATTAATTATATTATTAATCATTATGGACTCAGGTGTGCTATATTTTATTCCAGGTGTATTAGCAGACATTATTTTATTTCCTGCATCATCTTCTAATGTTCCGCGTGTTGTAAGTTTAAACCCACCTTCATATCCTTCTTCAATATCAAAATCAATTTTACAAATAGGCCAGCCACTATTCACATCTGTCCAATAGTCACCATCATCACTTAATTTACCAATTTTAGATATGACTAAATCAAGATAATTTTGGTAGCCTGTAGGATTAATGATATATGCAGTAGCCAAATCAAATTTATAGGTAGGTAATAATGGTACTGCGGTTTTAATACAATATAACCAATAAATATATTCATTACTATTAAGTTCATTGGCTGGTCTTGTATACGTATTAACAAATCTCACAATATCGTGCTGTTTTTTAACAAAATCATTTTGTCCAAGAATAATATTTAATAGTTTTGAATATGGTGAAATTTCTTTTACCATATCCTCATCAATACTTATACCTAATTTATATTTTTGATTATTAAATTTCAACATAGCAAGTGTTTCTAGGTTGGTTAATATACCTATATTATCCATTAAATAATCAAATTTATTCTTAATTTCTTTGGAAAAATCTTCTTTTGACACTTTATATCTCGTATCAAATTCATTTATGATATTTTTTAATAAATTCGATTGAATAGATAATTCATCTGTTTTTATACTTTCACATTTATCATCTATTTTATCTCTTACACTGACACACTTTTCTTGCAAATCACATAATATGAGTGATTCGTCTGTATTTACTCTGTTTGACATATCTTTATCAAGAATCCATTTACCTTCCTTACGAATATAATAGTCAACTTCTTCATTTACATTTTCATTATAACCTTTATAAAGTATAGCATATTGTCCATCTATCACTTTTTTATAACCATCCAATAATGTATTTGCAAAATAATCAGCATCTGATTCAGAATAGTTTTTTTTATTTATTAAATCATTTACGATATATGTCTTCAATTCTTCTGGATTTAGTTTAATTACTTCTTTTTCATAATCAGAATCGAGTATTCCATAATTTGTTTTGTCATATTTTCTATCAAAATAAATTGTCTTGTTATTATCATCATTGAGTGTTTCCAAAGATGTATACATTTTGGAAATAACCATTGTTTTGCATTTATCATCTGAAATTTCTGTTATAATATTTTTGTCTACACTATTTTTTTCATCTGCAATAATACTTGATATATCATTTGGAAACATTAATGAAATATTTTGAAACGAAATAGCTGAAGTATATAATTTACTATAATCTTTTATTAACAACTTTCGTAATATTTCAGAATTAGTAAACAGATTTTCATCAATGACTTTTTTCGTATCAATATCATATCCATCATTAAATACTTCGTAATTTAAATTATTTGTAGTTGATAATATATTTATAATAGAAAAAGCAGACGAAACTATTAATGGTTTACTTTTAATTCTAGTTAATAACATAAAAATTCTTGATTTTTCAATAAATTTCTTATTATATTCTGATATTTTTTCATTTATAAAGTTAATAATGTCAAGATACTGCATATAAGTCAAATCATCTGGATATATTAAAAACGGTTCTAAATATCCGACTACTTCCACAATTGATAATTTTCCAATGATATATTTTTTCATCAAATCAAATAGAACTTTTGTTTTCGGTACAAAAATTTCTACAAATTTTTTATATATTTCATATCGTTCATATCCTCTTGTTTCTTCTTCACCTAAATTTAATACATAATTTTTAATACTGTTAACAAAATTAATTTCATTAAATTCGATTTGATCATTTAAATTATCAATAAAAATATCATTTTTAATAGTTTTCTTTCTTAAAAGCTCCCAATAATTCAAAAAAGATAAATTTAAATTTGCTTTTTCTAGAATCGACGATCCAGGGAGATTAATTTTTGTAAATCGGATGGTTGGTTCTGGTAAGGTAATAAATGATTTAATCGACATCACATCTGGTTTGGTCATATTTACTTTAGTTGTTATTAAACGACTACTTGTTGAATCCAATGTGTCAAGTTTTGTTAAACCAAGATTATATTTTTGAATAACGAATCTACGTAACCTTATATTATTATTGGTAAAAATAGAAGAATACATATCTTCTAAATTATCAATAATTACAGATATTTCATTCTGTACTATTTTTTCTATTATAATACCATTTGTATTTTCATCATTTATTAGTTCAAAAGGTGTAAACAATGGATTCAAATCATTATATAATGTAGCATATCTATTATGGTCTGTAGATAATGTATTTGATTTATAACTATCCACTATTTCATTTATTTTTTCTAAATCCTTACTTAATTCGATATTAATAATATCTGAATTTTCTTCATCAACATTCGTTACATTATACATTTTTTTAATATTTTTTACAACAGGTAAAATCCAGTATAAGTTTTGTTTAAAATCTAAAAAATATTCCATTAACGGTTTATAGTTTGATTCTTTTAGTAGTACATCTTCCACATTTCCATATTTGTCAAATCGTGAAAATTTCGTTCGCAGTTGTTTAAACCGTTCAATCATAATATGAATATTATTAAGTACACGTGGGGTTCTTTCATTATTTGGAATAGTGGATAATAAATCATCTAACAAATCGGTAACCTGTGTTTCTATACTATATCTTTGAGACTTTCTTGAAACATCTACGTATTGAACAATCTGTCCAAGATCTTCATTACCAAATTTGATTTGGTCAGCTTTAATAATAAACTCTCTTAATTGATCTTTTACATTTTTTATTGGTACGAGTTGTTCAGTACCCAGCATTTTTTGCTCTTCCGCTTTCAATTCAGGCAAAAGTTCTATTTCTTCTTCTTGATCCTCCTCTTCCACATTTTGTATAGGTTTGGATGGCTTCCCTCTTATTTCAATCATTTCAATTGGTATATCCTCAGGAATACCTTTATAATCGAAATTAATGTACAAGATATCACCATCCATTGTTGTTACTTCAATCATATCTTCTTCTAAATTAGTAATCTCACCAGTAATAATAATAGGATATTCGCCACCAAAATAGATATTAATCCATTGATTTGGTATTAAGTTATGTTGTTTGGCATAACTTGGTGTATCACTTCTGCTTAAAATAGCAATACGCGTAATGCTACCATCTCCCATAACACCTTCTTCTGATATTTTAAGTTTAATACGTTCAAGAGTATCTGTATTAATTAAATAAGTTTTCGATTTATCAATGTAGTCAATTAAAAAAGTTTGATCATTTAATCTCTCATTTTGGGGGTTTGTTATATGAATAACATCTCCTAATTGTAGTTCTATTACAGTTTCATTTTTATCATTAGTTGTTTCAATGGAAGGTTTACTTTCTGATGGGTTTAATGACATTTGTTTCTATATTTATGATAGAAATTTTTATGCTTAAGTAAAAATCATATATTAAATATAGTTTAAAGACAAATAATGTTATAATTTAGTTAAATTATGGATTATAACAACAATATTCTTTGTGTTAACTTATCATTAATACCAAGCTTTAATGATATAGTTTTCAAAAATGAAAGTACATCGAATATACTAAAATTTAATAAGGTTGATTGTGTTACGAATATATCCAATTGTAAATCATCCTATACTATTATCAAATATGACAAGGATTTGTTAAGTATTGACTTGATTGAAACGTATGGGTTTTGCAGATCTATCATAGTTAATAGTAATAACTCCATTATTTCATTTGCACCACCTAAATCTACACCATCAGACAAATTTTTAATAAAGTATCCAGAAGATAAAGAGAGAATTATTGCACAAGAATTTGTAGAAGGCACAATGGTGAATGTTTTTTGGGATCCATCGATTGGGTTGACAGGTGCTTGGGAAATTGCAACACGTAATACTGTAGGTGCGAATTCAAGTTTTTATAAATCCACCAACCAGAAAACATTTCGACAAATGTTTTTAGAAGCTGCAAAAGAAAATAATCTGATATTGGAGAGATTAAATCCAAAATATTGTTATAGTTTTGTCTTGCAACATCCTGAAAATAGAATAGTAGTGCCATTTAAAAAACCGGAATTATATTTAGTTGCAATGTATTGTATTGACAATACTGATAAAGATAATATTATTGTATATGCTATTGATAATGTTAAAATAAGACAATTAGACTGGCAAAATTCAACTATTCAATTTCCAGAGATATACTCTTTTGAAAAATATTCAGATCTTATTGAAAAATATGCATCTATGAACACTTCTTATGATATTTTAGGTGTAGTACTTTATAATATTTCTACTGGTGAAAGATGTAAAATAAGGAATCCTGTATACGAACAAGTTAGAAATTTGCGAGGTAATCAACCGAAATTACAATATCAATATTTATGTCTCCGGAAAGAAGGTAAGGTAAAAGATTTTCTACAATTTTATCCAGAAAATAAAAAGAATTTTTCTGCCTTTCGTGATCAAGTTCATTTATTTACAGATACTCTATTTTCTAATTATATATCTTGCTATGTAAAGAAAGAAAAACCTTTATTCGATTTTTCAGAACAATTTAGAACCCATATGTTTCAATTACATAGTTTATATATGAATGAATTGCGAGAGAAAAAAATGTGTATAAACAATAGTATTGTTATTCATTATGTTAATAATTTACATCCATCACTGTTAATGTATGGTTTAAATTATCAAATGAGGAAAAGAAATGTTGACTTTATACAAGCAGATAGTAGTTATATAGAGTAAAATAAGATATATAGATAAAACAGCCTACGAGTATATTTAATTTTAATTTTAATTTTAATTTTAATTTTAATTTTAATTTTAAATTTAATTTATTTTGGTATTGGTATCATTATTTTTATATTTTCCATTAAATTTTCATCCGTTAATAAAAACCATTGGTTATTTTTTATTAATATTTTTAAATATGGTGTATTTTCAGGAGTATAATTAGAATCTGTCATTATATAGATGATATTTTTATTACTATCTACAATATTATTCATTTCTATCATTTGAAAATAAGATTGTAATGTATATTCTGATATACATATAATTATACAACACGAATGGTTAATAATAGTTTTCATAGTTTCTATTTTTTGAGCTAAACTATAATCAGTTAATTTTTCTGCAGCTAATTCACTATTTATAGTCATAATACCGTAATCCGTTAAATTATTACATATATTTTTAATATTTTCATTTGAATTTTGCTTAGAATCATATGAAATATAAATGTTACTTGAAATGAATTAATAAAAGAAGCAGTTCTTGGTGAACATGCTTGCGTAGAAGGTGAAATAAATGTAACAATAACATTATTAATATTTATTAAAGCTTGTAATGCATTTGTTATATCAATAACTGATGCATCATAATTGAT
>Ga0209550_10004675_pt1 | contig 12947 bp, 10 predicted proteins | sample LauGreSuBDMM15SN_2_FD_187567 | JGI IMG/M metagenome (GOLD analysis project Ga0209550, IMG submission 187567) | Freshwater lake microbial communities from Lake Michigan, USA - Su13.BD.MM15.SN (SPAdes) (version 5) | ecosystem: Environmental > Aquatic > Freshwater > Lake | place: Lake Michigan... | reverse complement strand
CTTCCAGCTCCACTTCCAGCTCCACTTCCAGCTCCACTTCCAGCTCCACTTCCAGCTCCAGGAAGCTCAACATAAACCTGACTTATTGAATCGCCAGAACGCTGGCCGGTTGCGTTTATATCGGAATTAAATATAAAGCTCAGAGCATAGAATGATGTTGTACTGGCAAAAGAAATAACTGGCACCAAAAGGCCAGCGAGCAAGAATTTCAGAATTTTTCGCCGATTAATCCCTTGAAACAAGAAAAAACAACAACTTACCGCTACCGCAATCATTAAACAGGCCCACAAGTAATTCTTGGTTGATATTAATCCATATGATCCTAAGAACAAAAGAATGATTGCTCGTTTGTTTTTTTCTTGCATTAAAAAATTCATACCCGCCAGGAAAGCGGCTATTTCTACAATGATAAAGGATTCACGGAGTCCGACTGATGTCCACAAGAATATTGATGGAATAAAAAAGAAAATGAAAATACTTTTCTGAGTAAACTTGGCACTAAATTTTGTATGTCTATGAATATCCAGCATCAAATAAAGAGCAGCTGTAGCAAGGATGATTGAGAGAATTCGAATAGATAGATAATCGGGCAACCCAATAACTGTTAAGAACTTAGCAGGCAAGTACATAATCCACAAAAAAATCTTTGGTGCCGTAATCCATCCACTGTTATATTGCGGATTAGGATCAACACTAGTCCCGTAGAGATTATTGAACGTATACAGATACCCACCTTCATCCGGAGCAAATGCAAAAAGTCTTCCTAAAATTATTGCAAAACCCACGTGCATAAAGAAGAAGACTGAAAGAAATCGATTCTTTTTAAGTGATACTTGAATTCCCTTTGGGAGATTGACCCGCACCTCTGAATGATACTTCATTGGGGGTGAAACGAGCTTATTTAAGCCCCCACGGCAAAACTTTACGTTTAAGAACTACAAACCCATTAGTTTTGCTTGGTGATTAAAATCTGGAACACATCTGCGGACTTCCTCAAAAGAGCCTGTTGCCATTATTTTCCCTTCACTCATATAGACAACCATGTCTGCATTTCTAACTGTCGACAAACGGTGAGCAATCATCACTACCGTAGTAGATCCTCTCAACGCATGAATTGCAGCTGAAATACTCACCTCGGTTTCACTATCAAGCGCACTAGTGGCTTCATCCAATACAAGTAAGTGTGGCTTAGTGAACATCGCACGAGCTATTCCTATTCTCTGGCGCTGTCCTCCGCTGATCTTGGCACCGCGTTCACCAACCTGTGTTTCTATTCCTTGTGGTAGTCCGTCAACAAAGCCCTTGAGATCAGCTATCTCTAGTGCACTCATCACTAATTCATCCGTTGCATTTTCAAGAGGGTATCCAAGAGCTATATTTTCACGAATCGACCCTGCAGCTATAACCACATCTTGCGGAACGTATGACACAGCACCTGGCCATTTTGCAATTGCAAGCAAAGGAGGCAATCCAGATATCAAGATTCTCCCTTCATCTGGATTCAATACACCCAACAAAACATCAACAAAGGTTGTCTTTCCTGCACCAGAAGGGCCGACAAAAGCCACTGAGCTTCCCGGTGGGATAACCAATGAGATTTCTGAAATTGCTGGAATTACTTTATTTGGATAAGTAAGACTTGAATTTGTGACTCTAATTTCCGAATTAAATCCATTATGTATGACATCAATTGAATCATCAACATTCTCAATCATTGGCACATTACCTAGAGAATCAATCAAATCCAGTGTGGGTGCTGCTTGACCTAGACTCCCCCGAATTAATATTGAACCTTGTTGAGCACGCAATACTGCTGGAGCTATTCGTGTGCCCGCAGCTAAAAAAATTGCCAAGGTCATAACAGCATGAGTTACATCTTGCAAAACAAATTGTGCGGCTCCTATTAATATCGCTCCTAAAATAACTGCTGTTTCAATTACATATTTACTTACATAGGGTAAGAAATTCATTTCAGCTGACGCATTTGCTAAAGCAAATCGTAATGAACCAATTTCACGGGCATAGTAATCTCTTCGATTACGTACGACAGCTTCTCGATAGGAACCAAAAACTTCAACGATTTTTTCATTACTTTTAATGTTTAGTTTAGAACTCTCTTTGCCAAGTACACCAGCACGTACTTGCATAAAATGGTACAGAAAAAATCCAATTAGAGAAAAAACTAAGAAAGTACCGACAGCAGTTATGGGGTCGACAGAGAATAATCCAATAGTCATGATTATCAACAATGAGAGATCGGCAACCAGTACCACTGCAGTAGCCAAAACTTGTAACGTAATCAGCTCTACTCCTCTTGTAACTGCATAAAGTGTTTCCTGTGTTGTGCGCTGTTGTACGATTAATAATGGTTGAGCAAGTAGCCGAGAAATTAGGTTAGCCGAGATTTTTGCTCCTCGATGGCTTAGAAAAAACAAAATTCTACGTGTAAAAAAAATAGACAACAAGGTACGTCCAACAAGTAGAACTACAGCGGTAACTCCCAACATTAAAACCTGGTTTTGAAATGATAAGTTTGACATTTGAAGTAAATGTAATGCAGAGTTGACTCGCTCACTAGGTTGGTTCGACTGTAGCCCATTAACCGAAAGTGCTCCGAGTATTCCGATTACAATTACACCTAGGAGATCTAAAAAACCCATGCAGATTTGCAAGAAGGCGATCGCCAAAACTTTTCTTTGATCGCGCCGGGACAGCACCCGTAGACATCTCACCATAGCGCCCGTTTGTAAGCGGATTTTTAGATTCTGCATTTATATCCTCTACATATTAAATCAAGCCCAACCTACTCCGCCATCTTATAAGGCAAGGCAGCTTTTTCCAGGGATTTATCCTTTACTTTGGCTTTTAACAAGTTAGGACTCGTATTTATTGACTTGAGATATAGTGATTTCGTGAAACGCGTAATGATAGTCACCAGCTCATTGACAGGGGGTGGGGCTGAGCGATCAATGAATCTCTTGACAAATGAACTACTTAGGCGCGGATGGGAAATTTCCTTAGTTCCAATTAACTCAAGTGATCCTGATTTAATTGAACCAAAAAGTAAAGTTTTTTTTCTAAATCGAAAATGGTCGAGTGGATTGATTGGGACTATGAGGTCAGTAGTTAAGTTTAATCGAATTACTTTTAAGTGGAAACCTGAAATTGTAATTCTAAACTGTGCGCTACCGGAGCTACTTGGTTCTATGATGCTTACCAGCGCATCAATAATTGTTCTCGAACATGCAAAACTTCCGTGGGTTGGGAGAGAGTATCTTGGAAGAACAGTGCGTCGAATACTTAAGTTTCGACGAGCAAAATGGGTTGCGGTATCTTCACATTTAAGAATTTGGCCATCTACTAATTCACCTCAATCAATTCTGCAAAATTCAATTTCTAATCTTAAAATTCAAAATATTGATGTTAATACACCCACTCCATTGAAGCGGCTCGTTTTTATTGGCAGATTGAGTGCAGAAAAACGTCCAGATTGGTTACTAGAAATTTCATCAAAAAGTGGATTTCCCGCCATTTTTATTGGTGATGGAATATTAAGATCTTGGCTTGAAGATAAATTGATGAGCTCCAACCCGCTAGTTAGTTTCCAAGGGTATGTTCGAAATCCTTGGAAGTTATTAATTCCAGGTGATCTTCTTATTGTGCCTTCGGAATGGGAAGGGGATGGGCTTGTAGTTATCGAAGCAATACAAGCTAATATTCCTATCCTCCTGAGCGATATACCCGACTTTCGCAGATTTCTCTTTCCGGATCATAATTATGCCGATGATTGCGCTGCATTCGTCCGCTCAATAGAATTGAATTCTCGTGATTTAAACTCTTTAAGAATCCCTCAAGAGATTAGTTCAAAAATTCTTTATGAACGCACTCCGGTAAAAGTAGGTAATGACTGGGATAGGTTTTTACGTACGTTTGATGAATAAATTGTAAATTCGAGTAAAGAATGCGTGTTTGTTGAATTTCTAGAAATCGAAGGTATTAAGATGATGCAATGCGAGTGTATATAGCGGGCATTCATGGAATGGTTGGCTCTGCAATTGCCCTGGAAGCGGGTGCTCAAGGACATCTGATATTTGGTAAATCTTCCTCAGAACTCGACTTAAGGGATAGGCGTGCTGTTTTTTTAGAATTGAAGGATTCGAAATCAGACGCACTCATTATTGCGGCGGCAAAGGTTGGTGGAATTGGGGCCAACCTAGCGCAACCAGTCGATTTCATATCAATAAATTTACAAATTCAGACTAATCTCATAGACGCAGCACATGCAGCCAATATTACAAAGGTTGTATTCCTCGGATCATCCTGTGTTTATCCAAAACATACTCCACAACCAATTCCTGAGTCAGCTCTTTTAACTGGGCTTTTAGACGAGTCCACAGAGTCATATGGGATAGCCAAAATTGCAGGAGTTCGCCTAATCCAAAGTTATAGATTGCAGTTCGGTCGGGATTGGACCTCTGCAATCTTGACAAACTTGTATGGTCCAAGTGATAACTTTGATTCTGAAGGAGCAAACGTGCTCCCTGGTTTATTAGCTAGAATTCATCAAGCAAAGATAAATAATGACAAAACTGTTGAAATTTGGGGTGATGGAACCCCATTAAGAGAGTTCCTTTTTGTCAGCGATTTAGCTAGGGCGGTAATGGCTCTAATCCAAAGTGAAGGTCTACCAGCATTAATCAATGTAGGAAGTAACCAAGAGATTTCTATTCGTGAACTTGCTTTACTTATTGCAGAAAAACTTCAATTTGATGGCGAAATTACTTTTAATACAGCTCGTCCAAATGGGACTCCTAGAAAACTTCTCGATTCGTCTAAAATCTCGAAGCTTGGTTGGAAACCACAAGTTTCCCTTGAAGATGGAATCATCCAAACCTATAAATGGTTCTTAGCGCAAAAGAGTGGGAGCACCAAATGAAACGGGCTTTAATTACTGGAATCACGGGTCAGGATGGTTCATATTTGGCAGAGTTACTTTTAAAAAAGGGTTACGAAGTTCATGGATTGATTCGTAGGAGTTCGACATTCAATACTTCTCGTATTGACCATATATATAAGGACCCGCATGACAAAGACAATCATTTTTTTCTTCATTTTGGAGACATTACGGATGGAGTTGGACTTGCAAATTTAATTCGCGAACTAGAACCAAATGAAATCTATAATTTAGCAGCGCAGAGTCACGTAAAAGTTTCTTTTGAAATGCCGGACTTTACGGCTCAAGTTGATGCTGTAGGAACAATTCGAATTCTAGAAGCGTTGCGGGCTGCAAAAATTGAGGCGAGGTTTTACCAAGCTTCTACATCAGAACTCTTCGGAAGCACGCCTCCACCTCAGTCTGAGAGATCTCCATTTTCACCGCAAAGTCCATATGCTGCAGCTAAGCTTTATTCCTACTGGGTTGTTAAAAATTATCGTGAGGCTTACGGGTTGCATGCAACAAACGGAATTCTTTTCAATCACGAATCTCCGCGCCGAGGTGAAACATTTGTGACAAGAAAAATCACAATGGCAGCAGCAAGGATAAAGCTCGGATCACAATCAAAACTTTATTTAGGTAATTTAGATGCCATTCGCGACTGGGGCTATGCACCGGAATATGTCGAAAGTATGTGGGCGATGATGCAAGAGTCCTCACCAAGTGACTACGTCATTGCGACAGGAGTGGGAGCAACAGTTCGAGACTTCTGTGATGCGGCATTTACTGCTGTAGGTCTTGACTATCGAAATCACATCGAATTGGATAACCGTTACCTTCGCCCTACTGAAGTAAATGCTTTGGTTGGTGATACTTCAAAGGCTAAGCAAATTCTTGGTTGGGAGGCGAAAACTCACTGGAAAGAGTTAGCTGAAATAATGGTTGAGGCAGATCTTAGAAAAATACAAGTTTTATAAGTGCTACCTGATTAATTTTAGCAGCCTACTCAACTGAACTTTCAATCCTGCGGCTACGGTCCAGCCGAAGCTGAGAATTTTTACTGCAGCTTTGTTAAAGTGTTGAATTCTTATTTGATGCTTTTCTTGATGAACTATCAAGATGCCCACATCGGCTACGCCGCCTGGACTAATCCTTGAGTAAATTTCTGACACTCTTAATCCTCCATCTTTTCGTAAAACTTTAAGCATTAAATCAAAGTCGCTTGCTAATGTATATTTCGTGTCGAACCCACCCACGTCTAACAAAGTTTGCCTTCGAAAAAACATTGATTGGTGGCATCCACTTCGCCGATTGAAGGCAAATTCTATATCTGAGATAATCTTTCTAGAGGATTTAAACTCTTGAATCCGATCGGCATGAATTACACTATGGCCAGCCATAATTACGCCATAATTTACATTTGCAATTTCCTTCGCTGCTTTGCTAAGAATCCCATGACTTGCAAACTCATCACCTGCATTCATGAAACAAACATGGGTACCTCGAGCATAACTAATTCCTTGATTCATCGCGGAATAAATCCCTAGTCCTACTTGCTCTAGAACTTTTATCCGCTTATCAGAAGATGCAATTTTGGTTGCAAAAGACAAGGTCAAATCTTCAGAAGTACCAACGACAATAATAGATTCCCAATTTCTATACTCTTGTTGTGAAATACTTTGAAGAGTTTGAATTAAACCTGGAGGATTATTCCTTACTATGGTAATAATTGTTATGACTGGATTTGCGAGATCTTCCACCTTCATGACTCTAGCACTTAGAGTGCGCCTGGAGTTGAATTTTCGGCTACTTTTCTTGAATTCAAAAATCTGAAGTTAAACATGCTCTAAATTTTAACTGGTACTATATATATTCTGGTACGAAAATGTTATTAGGGAGCACGCATTTGACTGTTGAAGTTAAGCCAAATACTAAATACCGGCGCGCTTTGGTGGTTGGTACAGTTCGAAATGCCTCAAAATATGTCGCTGACGACATAATTAGAATCATTGAGGCGATAGATCCAATTATTCCGGCAGTCGCATTCGTAGTGGAGTCTGATTCGGACGATAGCACTGTCGAAAAATTGGAAGCTCTCAAAGCAAAAGATGGTAGAATTCAATTTGTTTCTCTCGGGAATTTAGAGACACTTTACCCTGAGCGACTTGAGCGCCTAAAACACTGTAGGCATGTCTATCTTGAGGAACTGAGAACTAATCCCATTTATAGTGATTGCGATTTGATAGTGGTTGCCGATTTGGATGGGATTAACACATCAATTTCGCAAAAAGAAATTCGAATTGCATTAGAAGCTAAAGTCAACTGGGATGTCTTGGCTGCCAATCAAAGTGGTCCCTATTATGACATTTTGGCCCTTAGGCATCCATATTGGTCGCCTAACAGTTTCATTCAAGAGATGGAATGGCTGCGCCCTTTTCTCGGAAAAAAAGAAGCTTGGCGGCATGCACTTGGTGATCGAATGATAAGGATCAACCCTAAATTACCGCCTATCGAAGTTGATTCCGCTTTTGGCGGACTTTGCATCTATAAGCGCTGGGTCTTAGAAAAATTCGATTACTTCGATGATACTCCAAGCGCATCGACAGATACCGACCATGTGATTTTAAATAGAAAAGCTAAAGCAAATGGTGCATCAATCTATATTCATCCAGGATTTATAAATTCGAAATGGACCACTCATAGTCTAGATGCTATTCCGACAATAAGATTTTTTAAATCATTAGCACATTTATTTCCTCTGCGGATCTTCTTGCCGATACTGAGGAGATTAACTATCTGGGTAGGAACTCGAAAATAGTGCCCATTTCTCGCCCAAAGAATTATTTATACATAAACCCTCAGCCATTGATAAATTCAAGTAGTTTTTTTTCAAGCAGATTATCTATCCGAGTTAGCGAATCTGTGTTGAACTCCATGTATTGAACTCCTGCAGCTTCGTACTGTGATTTTTCTATTTGCGTTGTAAATCCTCCGAATGGGAAAAGGGCTAGTATTTTTGTCCCAGGCCGCATCCAAACAACATTTGCAGATGCACTGCCTCCCGTCAGTATGAAGCGGTCGACTCCACTAAAAAATTCTAATTCGTGTTTCCACCCTAGTTTCTCAGGATTAACTAAAAGTCCTCCATGGTTTTCGATCATTCTTGCCACATCATCTTCTAGTAAACCAAGATTCCTTTTGCGGTTTCCACGCCCAACAAATGCTAGATTCTTAGATTCGCTTGTCAGATAACGCGAAAAACTCTCTCTCATTAAATTTACATCGCTTTTTGAGGAGATTTGAGGAACCGAACAGCAGACATAGTTTTCTATTTTAATAGTTTGTTCCGAAATAAACACAATCTCGAAGTCTAATGACTCCAAAACTTCAACTGCCCATTTCGGAGTCCTCGTACTTACAACAACTCCTTGAATTTTTGGGTGGGCCATTGCCCTTAGTAGAGTTGGTAACGTTTGAGCAATAAAATGAAAATAGTATTTTGGTAATGGCATTACGGTCCAATATCCAGCAAGGCTTTTAGTCGATTTCATGGTTGCTCGATATTCATGAACTGCGGTGCCACCGCCAAAGACTCCCGTATGATGACCAAATAACTCTTCAATTAGGAAACCGCCGCACACATTAGCTAATCCCGAGTCTAGATGTATTACTGCGTCTTTAATCACGTACCGGAAAATCGCTCTGCGTGAATCGCCGAAAACAGGAAATTTTTCCACACCAGGAGCAAATGTTCTGGGAATGACTTGTGCGTCTTCTAAAAACTCTACCTCGTCTACCTTTTCCATAGCCGATTTGAGTCGACTTAAACTTGAGACATCTTGTACAAGTATGGAGGATAAACTACTTCCTATTAGTAATTTTTCAAGTAAGCGAATTAGGGCTGAACTCCATCGTGAAATCCAAAACTTAAATTGTGTTCTTCGGGAAGGCCTCTGTGAGCGAACCCATGAATCTGCAGACGTGTTTTTAATCTGCATGTTTCATATTTTCTTTATACCATTGAATAGTTCGTCCTATTCCATCCTCAAAATCAACTTTTGGTTTCCAATTCAAGAGTTGCACTCCTCTAGATCCATCCATGGTTTTGTATGGTGCGCCATCAGGTTTACTCGTATCGAAAGTTATTCGGCCACCATACCCAACCTGTCTTGCAATTTCATATGTTAAGTCTTTAATTGAGATACCTACGCCCGTTCCTACATTTATAGGGTTTACATCGGTTTTTACCCCAGCCGATAAAAGAATCGCATTACAGGCATCATCAACATACATCCATTCACGCACTGGATTTCCAGATCCCCATACCTGAAACTCTGGTTCTCCGAGTTTCTCTGCCGCAATAAGTCTGTACACCAATCCACCCAAAGCATGTGCCCGAATTGGATCCAAGTGGTCCCCAGGGCCATAAAGATTTGGAAAGATTAGATTTGTTGATTCAAGTTCGAATTGCTGTGAATACGCCCAAGATCCAATCCAGCCTAGTTTTCGAATTGACCCATAGACTAAAACAGATTCATCAAGCGGTCCATCCCAAAGCTTCTCCTCAGAAAAGACGGTAAGGTTTCTGGGATATACACAATTCGAAATTGGATTAATAAGTTTGACCTTATGCCGGGAAGCAGAATCAAGAATTGAAAGAGTCATCAGTAGATTTTCTCGAAAAAGATCCACCTGATGGGACCTACTAAACTCAATCCCTCCAACTATTGCAGCACAATTTATTATTAAAGTGGCTTCATTTTCGAGGATGAATTCATCTAAAACTTTTGGAACGCGCAAATCTATACCTGTCGATCTAGATGCACCAACAGTTCTGATTCCTTTTTCATTCAAAGACGCAAAAACTTTTTTGCCAAGAAATCCAGTGTGACCGAGGACAATCGCCGAAGTTGCATTTTCATATCTAGTTCCCACCATTAATTTCTCTTTCTGTTTTTACATTTTAGACAATCATACACCCAAGAAAAGACTGCATTGAGTTTTATTCCCTCACATTCGAATTTTATGAGTCTTGTTTAAGAAATATGGCCCGAACTTGCATCAATCTCAATTATCACTTATGTGTTTTTCAACCTAGTTTTTGATGCCCTTACTTTCGGGTAAACTATTACTGTTTTAGGTGTCAGAATTCTCCGCATAATTTGGAAGAATTTGCGCAATATCTTCAAGACATGCTCGCTTCACGTCACAATGACCAATAAAAGTCTTTTTCCACCAAGTAGTCGTGGCAATCACGGCATCATATTGACTCCAGTGAGGTTTCCAATTTAGTAATGTGTTGGCTCGACTAGAGTCTAGACCTAGCTCGAGAGCTTCAATCTGGGTTAACTTATCATTTTCCAGAATCTCAATATGGAGATTAACTTTTTCTCCCCATGCGGTATTTGCAGTCTCAATAACTTGTAGGACCGTCAAACTATCCTCATTTGGACCGAAGTTTAAAGAATCTATCTGCTCTCCATTTAGAATGGCGTCAAGTGCGAGTAGATAACCATGAAGTGGATCCAAAACGTGTTGCCATGGTCTTGTACTTTTAGGATTTCGAATACTGATTTGTTCACCAGAAATGAAACCACGAATTAGGTCGGGTAATAAGCGGGACTTTGCCCAATCCCCACCACCAATTACATTTCCCGCACGTACTGAAATTAATTTAGGACCACCAGAAACTTTAGAAATCTGTTGCCAAGCAGCCACAACAGATTCGGTACCGACCTTGCTTGCACTGTATGGATCCTTTCCAGCAAGTGGATCAGTTTCAGCAAAAGAATTCCCTGAGTTATCGTTTCGGTAAACTTTGTCTGTGGTGATAACAATAATCGCTTCAACCGAAGAAGTCTTAAATGCGGTATCAAGAACATTCACAGTTCCCATAACATTTGTCTCGAAGGTATCGCGAGGGGTTTTATACGATTCTAAAACAAGGGGTTGAGCAGCCATATGAATTATGGCCGACGGTTTGTACTTTGTTATGAACTTGGAAACCGCTTCAAGGTCACGGATATCTGCGAATTCTTCAGGAATTGAACCTGTTCGTTTTGCTCGATCAAAGAGTGAATCCTTTTCGGGTGGTAGTGCGAATCCAATCACTGGCACTTGTAGACATTCCAACAAGAAAGTTAGCCAAGTTCCTTTGAAACCTGTATGTCCCGTTACCAAAATTGGGCCTGGCAGCCCCCTTAATCGGGCACCTAGCATAAAATCCATGGTCAAACTGTAGTCTTACGACATTGAACTACAAGTTAAACGCCACGTGCATGAGCAGATAGGGAATCCATTGAGTTTAGATAGCCAAGAAGTAATAGCAGAATTAGTCGCCGATGCTATTAAGACCAGACATCCTGAGAAAGTATTCATTCCGGGTGAATCCACGGTTCCTGTTACAGGCAAGGTATTTGGTCAAGAGGAGCTCTCTGCGGCAGTTCAAGCGAGTTTAGATTTTTGGTTAACGTCGGGTCCTTATGCGGAACAATTCGAAAGTCGCTTTGCCAAGACGGTTGGCATGCGCCACGCCTTCATGGTCAATTCTGGTTCCTCAGCAAACTTATTAGCTCTATCAACACTTACGAGTTCGAAGTTAGGTGAGCGTGCGCTAAAGCCTGGCGATGAAGTGTTGACTGTTGCTGCGGGATTCCCCACAACAGTAACGCCAATACTTCAGAATGGTTTAATTCCAGTTTATGTTGATGTGGATCTTGAAACATATGTTGCTAATGATCAAGCGCTTGAATCTGCAATTGGACCGAAAACGAAAGCTATAATGATGGCGCATACCCTAGGTAATCCATTCAATCTTGATCTAGTTGAGAAATTAGTCAAAAAGCATAATCTGTGGGTGGTTGAAGATAGCTGTGATGCCCTTGGCGGAACATATAGAGGGAAAAACCTTGGCACTTTTGGTGATCTTTCCACATTTAGTTTTTATCCTGCGCACCATATAACTACAGGTGAGGGTGGAGCGGTTTTAGCTAAGAAAGTTTCAATGAAGCCAATTGTTGAATCATTTCGCGACTGGGGTCGAGATTGCTGGTGTGCACCAGGGTGTGACAACACATGCTTGAAACGTTATGAATGGCAATTAGGAGAATTACCCGAGGGATTTGATCATAAGTACACATATTCTCATATCGGATACAACTTAAAATCGGGTGACATCCAGGCAGCAATTGGATTAGCCCAACTAGATCGTCTTGAGTCTTTTATTGCATCACGCCGCAGCAATTGGCAGCACCTTTTACACGGATTATCGGATTTAGATGAGTTTTTATTAATGCCTAAAGCCACAGCGAATAGCGACCCATCTTGGTTTGGATTTGCAATAACGGTGAAGAAGGAAAGCCCAAAGACTCGCAATGATATCGTTCAAGCTTTGAATGAATTGAAAATCGCAACCAGGCTCCTTTTTGGGGGAAATCTCTTGCGCCAGCCAGCATTTGCAGGTACACCTCGTAGAGTGCATGAAGAGTTGACTAACACAGATATTGTCATGAATGACACTTTCTGGATTGGTGTTTGGCCGGGACTTTCTAAGCAAATGCTCGACTATATGATCGAATCAATTCATAGAATTTTTGGGAGAGTATCATGAAAATTGTGATTTTAGCCGGTGGGCTAGGAACCCGACTCTCTGAAGAAACTGAGAGTAAACCAAAACCTATGGTCCTAATTGATGATAAGCCAATACTTTGGCACCTTATGAATATTTTTTCAATTCAAGGCCACAATGAATTTATCTTAGCTCTCGGTTACAGAAGTGATGTGATAAAGAGGTGGTTACTTGATTTGAATGAATTAGACGGCAATATAGTTATTGATACTGCGACCAAGAAAGTTATACATCGTGATAGGAATGCTCAATATTTATGGAATGTTACAGCACTCGAGACAGGACTAAATACACAAACTGGTGGTCGCATCGCTCAATGTATGAAAGCTTTTCCAGGCGAAAGAATAATTGCAACTTATGGTGATGGACTTGCAAATGTGTCAA
>Ga0209550_10004674_pt1 | contig 12947 bp, 12 predicted proteins | sample LauGreSuBDMM15SN_2_FD_187567 | JGI IMG/M metagenome (GOLD analysis project Ga0209550, IMG submission 187567) | Freshwater lake microbial communities from Lake Michigan, USA - Su13.BD.MM15.SN (SPAdes) (version 5) | ecosystem: Environmental > Aquatic > Freshwater > Lake | place: Lake Michigan... | reverse complement strand
TATTTTTATTTTTGAAAAAGTATTAGAAGGATGGAAAACAATTAAAATTTATAATACAATTATTCAACAAAATCCAACATCCAATATTGATAAAAAAAAAGTTGAAATAATTTCTTCTGGAAATTGTAAAGTTTACGAATCAGAATTACCCAAAGAAAAATATGAATACTATTTAAATTTGAGGGAAAAAATATATGAATTAAAAAATAATAATACGAATAACACTTCAAATTTATAATTTTTTTATAATTTTTACAACATAATTTACACAGATTCCATAACCATTTCTTCCTCATCTAAATCATTATTATCATCCAAATCATCTTCAATTTCCATATATGTACTATCTTTCCATATAACTTTATGTGTATTAAATAATCGATTCATATTTATGATCTCTGGTTTTTCTGTTTCAGATGTAAATAATTTCAAAATTTGTTGATCATCTCTAAAACGTACTGTATATGTCTGTTGAATATTACTTCTCCCAATTCTACCCATTGCTTGTGTAATTTTTTCCTGTGTTAAATTCAAATCTTTACTCAGATAACAATGACAAAATTGGTAATTTGTTCCATAAATATAATCACTTGATGAAATAATCATATATAGTTTTTGTTCGTCTGCTAATTTTTTCATAATTTCGGTATAAGTAATATTTTCGTGATTAATAAATACACCAATACCCATCATAAGAAGTACTTTCCAAGAATCTTCTACACCATTTAATGCCATTATATCACTAACAATATGTTCATCAATATTACTTGTAAAAGCACTTGATGTATCTAAACTTTCTGCCCACTTATCTATGTGCATTTTTTTATTAGGTACAAAAGTATCATTTAATGTAGCTAATTTAATCATTGATCTTAATGAATTGATTTCATTCATTAGTTTACTTATTTCACCTTTACTTTCCATTTCATCTCCACAATCTCTATTTAATTTTTTAGGATCTTTAGAAGATTTATTTCTACCAGTAACAGTTACACCTTTATGAAAACTAGATACATTGTTTTTAGCGGTATTTTCTACTTTTTCTTTAATATATTCTATTTCAGATTCCTTTATCGAAAGACGCTGATTTAATACATTATTATATTCAATTTTTTTCATTATTTCATCCATAACTAAAGTAGGAATATTTGCTTGTTGAATACAAAATTTCGCAATTTTCTCTATATCATTCGATATAAATATAGTAGGGCCATCTGTTAAAGTATAAGCGTCTTTTGTTGTTACATATACTCCTGCTGTACCATTTTCTTTTGCTTTATCACAATTTAATGTTTTTGAAGGTATAATTTGTTCACTTGATAAACGTGTTAAGGATGCACCTGAAAGATTATTCGATACTGACGATGATTTACCTATCCCAGGACCAATACTTTTTACTTTTGTTAATTTATTACCATTAGCATCTATCGTTTCATTATTATTTATACGAGGTTTTCTTAAACGCATAAAAGTAGTGTATATATTAGACCATTTATCGTGCTGTATATTTAATAGTAGTTTTACATAATAAATTTTTATATTTTTCATATTAATATCGTCTAATGTATCAAAGTGTCTTTTTAAATTCATTTTAATATTTGAATAATTATTACTATTTATATAAGTAATAAATTCTACCACTCCCTGCAAATCAAAATATCGTAATAAGGTTAAATAGCTTTCACAATGTTTTCCAACTTTTAGTGTATCTGTATAATTTTCGTGTAAATAGTGAGGCAAAACTACATAACCATCTTTATTTAGTATTGGTATTGATTTTTTGCAATCGTGACTTACAATATTATAGATTTGTGCTCCTGGAAATTTGTTTAAGAAATCAGGAATAGTTTCTGTCAATTCATTTAGTTTTGGTAATGTAGCAGATGATAAAACTACATTTGGAATTAAATTTTTCTTCCAATTTTTTCGGATGGTACTATGAAATTCGTGATCATCATAGTCTAATGTAATAGTCGGTTCATCCCAGTATAATATTAAATTTTCAGCTTTATTAAATGCAAGCATATAATACATTGCAGGTAAATAAGACTTAATATCACAAATAATAATTTCTACATCATCTCCAACACTATTATCTACTTTTCCAATTCCACCAGAACGTTTATTTCGAGTAAATTCTTTTGCTGCAAAATAATGCAATCTTATATCATCAGCACTTGCACATCCAAAAGCAAATGCAATCTTTTTATTCACAGATATTGCAGCTCTTGCCAATGCAATACCAACGTGTCTAGCAGCACATACAAATATAATTTTATTTTGTTCTGATAATGCAATTGGAGATAAGGTTTTACCTGTTCCTGTAGGAGCCATATATAATACTAATTTTGGATTTGTATTTTTACATTCTGTGAATAAATCTTTTTGATGTTCATACAAAACTAAATCACTGTATTTTAGTAAACTTTTATTTTTTTCAATAAAATCCACTGCATTTTCAATAATAATAGAAATATCAATATCTTCTTCTAGCGATTCAATAATTTTGTCAGTTAATAATTTAATGTGACGATTCAATTTTGTAATATTATTTTTAATTAATTTGTATAATGTATAATAATGAAAACAGTACAATCGAATATTATTTTCTTTTTTATATATAAATAATTTTTCAATATGATATAATAAAATAAACTCATATATATCATTTTTATTCAACTCATTTTCATCATATCTATCTAACCTAATTTTATCCGCAGAATTTATTTTTGTATTACTGTCAATTTTCATTTTTTTATATTTTTGATTATATTTTGATAATTCGTTTTCAACCTTATCAACACGTGGTCTTAAATATTTATTATATAAATAATCTTCCATTTTCTCACTATATTCTATCTTTAAGAACGTAAAGATAGAATTTGTATTATTAATTTTAATATTAACATCGTGATAACCTTTCATTATCAATTGTAATATATCTATTTCAGATTTAGAAACCGCAATTTCTACGGAATTCCATTCTGAACGATTAAGTTTTCTTTGTTTTAAATCCATTTTACTAACGATAAGTATTAATATTATACCTATTTCTTTAAGTTTATTTTTTAAATCAATTTTTTATATAAATAAAATTGATTTAAAATTTCATTCGTAAAATATATACATTATTATTGTTTAAAATGGATTTTACTGATATTGAAGTTGTATCTTTAGAAGGTAATATTGGTTCTGGTAAAACCACACTTTTGGAACGTTTGAAATTCATTTATAAAGATAATAAAAATGTTATATTTTTAAAAGAACCAGTAGACGAATGGTCTAAAATTATAGATAAAGAAGGTAATACAATTCTCTCAAAATTCTATAAAGATCAACTAAAGTATAGTTTTTCATTTCAAATGATGGCTTATGTATCTAGATTAAAGGTAATTCGTGAAACTTTAAAAAAATATAAAAATGAAAATAAGGAAAAAAAAGAAAATGATAAATTATTAATTATAACAGAAAGAAGTTTATATACAGACAAAATGGTTTTTGCAAAAATGTTATATGAATCTGGAATGATTGAAGAAGTAAATTATCAAATTTATTTAAATTGGTTTGATACATTTATCGAAGAATTTCCAGTACATAAAATTATTTATGTAAAAACAGAACCAGAAATTTGTCATTTACGTATTTCAAAACGTAATAGAGAAGGTGAAACAATTCCTTTAGAATATTTAAAAAGTTGTAATGAATATCACGAAGAAATGTTAGACCCTATAAATTCTACTGACTGGTGTTGTAATCAACAATTAATATTAGATGGAAATATAGATATATATGAAAATAATCAACAAATGGAAGTATGGATTGCAAAAATTAATAATTTTATAAAATATCAACCACATAATAACGACTATTCAAAGCAGTGCGAATTAAATTATTAAATATCTAAACAAATAATAAATAAAAATTTGAAGGTAAATATAAATATGAAGATGATGAATTTTTTTTTATAAAATATATTAAACGTATATAATATATTTTATAAATGAAAATTATGTCGTTATTTAATCTAATTAATCATTCATTTAATTATGTAACTAAAACGTGTAATTTATTAAATATAGATGAATCACACGGATTAAAGCATAGTATGGACGTTTTTCACATAGCAAACAAAATTTATGATAACGAAGTAATAAATAATTCATTTCTTAAAGATCAACAAGATATTATTTTTGTTGCAGCAATTTTACACGATATGTGTGATAAAAAATATATAGAAGAAAAGATTGGGATTGAAATGATTAAAAACTATATGTCAAATAGTATGGATAATAAAAAATTAGATATAGTAGAAAATATTATTTCAACAATGTCTTATTCGAAAGTTAAAAAAAATGGATATCCTAACTTAGGTGAATATCAATTAGCTTATCATATTGTAAGAGAAGCTGATTTATTGTCAGCATATGATATAGATAGATGTATTATTTATGGGATGTATAAAGATAATATTAATTATGATGAATCATTAAAAAGAGCAATGGAATTATTTGATAGTAGAATTTTTAAATATCGAAGCGATGACTTATTTATAACAGATTTTTCAAAAAAAGAGTCTCTAGTTTTACATCTTAAAGCAGAGAATGATATAGAATATCTTAAAAAATATTAGAATAATAAATATTATCAAATTCACAAATTTCGAACTGGTTCATAGTGACCTCCAGACCATTCTAAATATATCGTGTTTTCAAAATTAGTATTAATTGGAGTAAATATTATTTTATTATTTTCATTTTTATCACGAATATTATGTACAACTATTTGAAATTTCCATATATTACAAGCGGATTGTATTTCTATTGCACCTCCCCAGGTAGATGTATTTCGCATATTTTGTATATAATTAAGATTCTCCATATCTAGAATCACTTTGGTATCTAAACCATCAATAATATTATTATTATCTTGTAAATAATCACATATTTTTTGTCGTATATGGTAACTATCTTCCTTTATAAAATAACTTAAACTATTAAATAAACAACTCATATATGAATATATTATAATAATATAATATATTTTTTAACAAAATAATGCGCTTATCTGTCGTGTAGTAATTGAATATTTAATATTTTATTGGGTTTATATTTCAAAATATCAATTTCTTTTTTATTAGTAGGAAATTCATTTTCACCATAAATATCTTGTAACATTAACCATTCAAATAGACCACCTGTGTATATATAGGTATTATAAAATCCGAGTGATCTAAGCTGATTATATTTCGTATAAATACTTTCATCATTACCATTTTTTCCATAAACAATAATAGGAATATTTTTATTACCATTTTTTAAAAAATTGTTCAATAATTCAACTTCTTGATTCATATTTTTAGTATTAGTGATGATACAATGTTGTTCACTTTCCTTTAATGTATTTATTAATAAATACATTTCTGGATTTTTTATAACATATTGAATATCTTCATAATTAATTTTTTGAATGGATTGATTGTTTCCCATTTATTACAATAATATAGATATTTTTAAATATTTACATAAAAATATGTTTCATTAATGAAATTGTACAACAATTTCTACTTCCTCCTTTTTAATACTTTTGGTTGCTGAAATCGATAATTCTTCTCTCTTTTTTCGAGTTTTTGAATTATCAACTATTGTCTCTTTTCGTTTAGATGTACTATTACGACTATTCATATCTTTCTCTATAATATCATAATTGTCTTCAATATAATCGATTACCTCATTTTCAATAGCCCATTTAAAGAAATTTAATTGTCCTATTGTAGTTTCAATACAAGTACTATTTTTGTACGGTATGCTTATACGATCCCATCTACAAAAAGGATCAAATCGTTTTTTGGAATAAGCCTTAAGTTTTAATTTATAATCAAAATATACCTTGAATCTTCTAGAATATCCATTTGTATTTATTGTATATAAAGTATAATATTTTTTAGCATAATTTGTTGCAAACCAATCTACAATTCTTAATGAAATTTTGGATTCACCTGTTATTATTTTCAACATTCTAGTCAAATTATCTTCATCTTTATAAAAAAGCATCAAATTATTTAGCAATAATTCATTTTGTGTAGTGTAATTAACATTAACATTCATTATATCAATTCTTAATAACTTATTTAAGTCGTTTAAATAATAAATATTTATATGAAATATATATATTTTATATGAAATATATATATATGACAGATTTATCATCCCTTTTTTTTGGACCGTTAAGTAAAGATGCTTGTATATATTTTTACTTTTTGACATTGTTATTCTTTTTTTTCCTAGTAATTACTATTATCGCAGGTGTAGTATTTATTATTAAAAAAAAGAAAGAACTTAATTTTAAAATGGCAATACAAGGTTTAGGATTAGCGTGTAATGTATTTTTGTTATATTTTGTCAATAGATTGTTGCATACAATGTGTGTTAGATCATTAATCTAAATTTGTCGTCTTAATACGATCTTCTGTTGTATTTAATGGCTTTAAAAATTGGTCTCTCACCGTTACATCATTTACATAATTATTTTCATCTAAAAAAGGATTTACCCCTCGTTGTTGTACTAAATCACGGTTTGCTATTTTAAAATCTAGTTCTTCTCTCTTATTGGATGTTCTAAAAGTTATTCCAGAGGATGCTTGATTTAAAATATCCCACGTATTTTCATCGTGATTTAACGATGATGTATATGCATCTATTTCTGTTTTTGCGTAATCTTTTTCTTTTTCTTCTATTTTCTCATCCTTTTTTTGTAAACGTCTAGATCTCTCATATGGTTCACCTTTTGTCCATTTCCATTTAATATTCATACTATTATTTACTTTAAAAAATAGTATAAATAAACTTATATATCTGTTTCTTTCTTAATTAATGTTAATTGTTTAGTAAATAAAAATTTATCATCTGATCGTCGTCTTCTTTTTAAATTACAATCTAAACAAGCTAAATGAAAATTATCTATGGAATGTCCACGATTATTATCAATTCTATCTACTGACCATTGATTCATTTCTCTCACTATATCATACAAAATATACATTTCGCATTTACAATAACGACATTTCATCTGAGATTCAACCATTTTTTGTAATATCACGTCAAATGTTATAAATTTTTGTTCATCCCATCTATTTTTAATTACATCTTGGTGCCTATAACTTGAAATTTTTTTATTTATTTCCTGTGTCATTATTTTCGTTATATTATTATTTGCACTTTTATTTATTAAATCGTTTACTAAATTCCATTGGTATGGAAATTCATAACATCCTTCTGATAATGACCATTTTTGGGAGACTATTCGTTTTTTTAAATTATTCTCTATGTTATCTTCTTTAATTAATTTTTTCATTAAATAGCGATTATTGGTACCAGAGATGGTAATTTTTTTTGAATTGTCATTCATAATAATAATAACTATATAAAAATAACTATATACACTAATTTTAACTTATAAAAAATATATGTTCTATGAAAGTAAGTTAAACTTATCACGATATATTATATATATTATATATATAATGGAATTAGTAACTACTACAACTACTACTAGTAAAATAGATGAATGCCAAGAGCTTAAAAATATAAAATATAAGACTATGTTATTAAATGGAAATCCTTTAAAAGAAACAAAATCTTCTAATGATATGTCAAATTTGGAAAAATTTTTAGAAGATGAAAAAATAAATAACACTAATGAACCGTGGTGTAAATTGAATAAAACAATGAAAACAAAAAAAATTATTGAATATGTTGACATATATAAACAAACCCATAATCTAGAGCTAGAAGAATCATCCAGAATGATTTTGTTTTTAAAAGAATGTCTTGACAAAAAAAAATTATTGAGAGTAAAAGATGTTATATATGATAAAATAAATGGTAATATTAAAGAAATACCGGCATTAACTTATATTAAAAGTAGTAAACATTTTACATTAAAAAATATTGATAAACGTGTAAGTACGTTAAAATCATTGGCAGTCAAAAAACCATTAACCATATCTAAAAATAAGAATAAAAACAATGACCAAAATAACAATGACCAAAATAACGAATGTAAAAATGAAAATAAAATATAATACGAAGAATCTTAAAAAGTTCTTGTAATATTACTATATATATAATGTTATTACAAGAACTTGAAGAATTAGAAGATATAACGGATACTTTAGTTTTTGAAGAAGAACCAACTATATTTAATGAAGAAAATACATTACAATTAATGGAGACAACCTTTCAATTATTAGATGAATATATGTACGATAATCCTACTATTTTATCAGAACCAAATTTTTATGAAATAATACTAGACGATCTTAAAGAAATGCTTTATATGCAATTCGAAAATCATATTCTTGATAGTGATTTTATTGAAGATGATTTAAATGATTTATTAGAAGATGTGTTAAATATTTTTATAAGTACTTTTCATCCGGAAAGATCAATATCTATTAATCAAACTGGTACAAATATGGATGAAGAGACAAAGGAAATAATAGAAACCAAAATACAACGGTTACGAGAGATACCTCAACCAACACAACGTACGCCTGAGTGGTATGATTTTCGATGGAATTTAATTACAGCAAGTAATGCTTATAAAGCATTTGAAAGTCAATCCTCTATTAACCAACTTATTTTTGAGAAATGTCAACCGATTAAATTATTCAATGAAGATGGTAGTAGTATCGAGCAAGAAAATAAAATGGTAAATATTACATCACCTATGCACTGGGGACAAAAATACGAACCAGTAACTGTTTTAGTGTATGAAAATGAATATAAAACAAAAGTGGAAGATTTTGGTTGTATTCAACATTCAAAATATCATTTTTTAGGCGCTTCACCGGATGGAATTAATATTGATAATACTTCAGACAGATATGGAAGAATGCTAGAAATTAAAAATGTAGTGAGTAGAGAAATAACAGGAATCCCTAAAAAAGAATATTGGATTCAAATGCAGCTTCAAATGGAAGTATGTGATTTAGATGAATGTGATTTTGTTGAAACAAAATTTATTGAATATCCTGATATGAAAACTTTTGATTCAGATATTTTAAATAATAATGATAATGATAATGTATGTCTTTCAAAAGATAATAAAAATAAAGGCATTATTATTTATTTTCATACAAAAGAAGGGAAACCGTTTTATTTATATAAACCCCTTGAAATAATATGTAAAGAAGAAATACATTTATGGTGTGATACTGGAATTGATTTATATCAATCTGAACAGTATAGTTATACTTTTATGAAATTTATATATTGGAAATTAGAAAAAATAAGTTGTGTTCTTGTAGCACGCAATAAAGAGTGGTTTACCAATAATATTTCACAAATTGGAAATATTTGGAAAATAATAGAAGAAGAGAGAAAAACAGGATATCAGCATAGAGCTCCTGTTAAAAAAAATAAAAAAGAACCATTATCGGTTGATATCACTCAAACCAAAGGTTGTTTACTAAAATTTAATAATATTATAAAAATAGATAGTTAAGCAACCTTTGGTTTGATTAATATAAAACATTGGTTACATTTGTTGTAAAAGGTAATAAATGACTGTATGTATTGTAATATCCTATACGTGTTTCATTTCCATTTACTTGCACTGGTGGTAAAGTAAGAGAGTAGTTTGATTTAAGTTGTTTCTCGTGATATAAAGCACCACACATAGACGCAGGCATACACGTTCCAGTATCCGGGTTATTTGAATATCTGATATTATTTGTTATTTGATCATAAGATCCTACTTTAAAAATAGGACTATGCCACCAAATATTACTTGCGGAATTGTTCGATATTCCTTGTCTATTAATACGCGGATAGAAATCTTGTACTAATACATCTGTTTCGGCTTTTGGATACATTCCATATGCACCATCTAAAGTAAAATTAGAAAAACCTTCGGTTGACATAGATAACATTTTCGGTATGTTTAAAAATAGTGGTAAACCTACTGCTAATACTAAAATAAGAATTAAAAAGACTAATTGATTCATATATATTATATATAAATTATAAATATATGAATATATGAATATTTATATAAATTATAAATATATGAATATATGAATATTTTAAAATATTTAAAATAATACACTTAAAAATATTGTATATAATTAACTATATTAGTATGGACAATTCAATAGAGATGCGTGTAACAAAACGAAATGGTCAGTTAGAAGCTATTGCATTTGATAAAATTTTAAATAGAGTTAAAAAATTAGGTTCAGAAGCTAATATAACTTTAAATTATCAGTCGCTAGTGATGAAAATTATTGATCAATTATATGACACCATACCAACTACAAAAATTGACGAATTATCTGCCGAACAATGCGCGTCATTATCTACAAATCATCCTGATTTTTCTACACTTGCATCTCGTATCGTTATATCTAATCATCAAAAAAATACATCCAATAATTTTTATAATGTTATGCAACAATTGTATACATTTACAGATATACACGGCGAAAACAAACCGTTAGTATCTAACACATTATGGGAATTTACACAAAAATATGCAAGTCAACTAAATGATGCTATTGTAGATGATCGTGATTACCTAATTGACTATTTTGGTTTTAAAACATTAGAACGTGCTTATTTATTTAAACTAAATAATAAAATATTAGAAAGACCACAGCATATGTGGTTACGAGTAGCTATAGGAATACACGGAGATATAAATGACCCAAATAGTTTATCATTGGTGAAAGAAACGTATGATTTAATGTCGCAAAAATTTTTTACTCACGCAACTCCTACTCTTTTTAATGCTGGTACACCACGACCACAAATGTCAAGTTGCTATTTAATAGCAATGGAAGATGATAGTATTGATGGCATTTTTAATACATTAAAAGATTGTGCACATATATCAAAATGGTCTGGTGGTATTGGTTTACATATTCATAACATTCGTACCAAAAACTCTCATATACACGGAACAAATGGGAGGTCTAATGGAATTGTACCAATGTTACGTGTATTTAATAATACAGCTAGATATATAGATCAAGGTGGAAAAAGAAATGGTTCTTTTGCTATTTATTTAGAACCTTGGCACGGAGATATTGAAGATTTTCTTGAAATGAGAAAGAATCACGGAGATGAAGAATTAAAAGGACGGGATCTGTTTTATGCATTATGGATTAGTGATTTATTTATGGAACGTGTCAGAGATAATGCAATTTGGTCACTATTCTGTCCGAATGATTGTCCTGGACTTGCAGATGTATATGGCGATGCATTTAAAGAATTATATGAAAAGTATGAAAATCTTGGGAAGTCTAAGAAAACCATTAATGCTCGTGATTTGTGGTTTAAAATTTTGGATGCGCAAATGGAAACAGGCACACCTTATATTTTATATAAAGATGCAGCAAATAAAAAATCGAATCAACAAAATCTTGGTACTATCAAATCATCTAATCTATGCTGTGAAATAATACAATACTCAGATGCAAAAGAGACAGCCGTTTGTAATTTGGCATCCATTGCATTACCATCTTTTGTGAATACACAAACCAAACAATTCGATTATGAACATCTTCATTATGTGACTAAAGTTGTAACAAATAATTTAAATAAGGTAATTGATGTTAATTTTTATCCTACTGAAAAAACACGTATCAGTAATATGTTACATAGACCAATTGGAATAGGTATTCAAGGTTTAGCGGATACATTTATTTTAATGGACATTCCATTTCATTCGGATGAAGCAAAAGAAATCAACAAATTAATTTTTGAAACTATCTATCACGGTGCCTTAGAAAAAAGTAATGAAATAAGTATCGATCGTTACCATCAATTTAAATTAACTTATGGTAAAATATATGATCATTTCAATGAAAATATTATTTATAATAATAACCATATTCACTCATTTATTAAAGAAGAATTTAATCTACCAATAAATTTATCTGGAGCATATAGTTCCTTTGTTGGTTCTCCTGCTTCCAAAGGCATATTACAATTCGATATGTGGAATATAAAACCAACATCAGGACGTTATGATTGGTCAATATTAAAAGAATCTATTATAAATTACGGAATCAGAAATTCTCTTTTAGTTGCCCCAATGCCTACTGCATCTACATCACAAATTCTAGGGTTTAATGAATGTTTTGAACCATTTACAAGTAATTTATATAGTCGTCGTACCTTAGCAGGCGAATTTGTAGTAGTTAATAAATATTTAATGAAAGAACTTATTGCATTAGGTTATTGGAATGAAGAAATTAAAAATAATATTATATTAAATAAAGGATCTATTCAACAAATAGATTTTTTACCTGAAAGTTTGAAAAATAAATACAAAATTGTTTGGGAAATTCCGATGAAACATCTTATTGATATGTCTACAGATAGAGGAGCATATATTTGTCAAAGTCAAAGCCTAAATTTATGGTTAGAAGATCCGACTTATAATTCTTTAACATCTATGCATTTTTACTCCTGGAAACAAGGACTAAAAACTGGTATATATTATCTTAGAAGAAAAGCCAAACATCAAGCGCAACAGTTTACTATAGAACCTGAAATAAAAAAAAATGTAGATATAGAAGGGCAACAAGATGAAATTTGTGAAATGTGTTCTGCATAATTATTTTTATACGTTTTATACATTTCAAATGACAAAATAAAATATAAATAATCATATATATAATAAATTATGGTAATCGAAGAAGAAATTGAAATATTATTAAATATTTGCTATGGTGGTTGGAACATAACTAAAAAAGCAATTGACCTTTATAAATTAAGAAGTCCTAGTTATAATGTAACTGGAAATGAGTTTGATTATTATTTTAATAGAAATGACCCTATTCTTGTTCAAATATATAAAGAATTAGGTAATGAATTTGATAATAAATATAGTAAAACTAAAATTAAAAAAATTCTAAAAAAATATGAAAACTATTATGATAT
>Ga0209550_10004673_pt1 | contig 12947 bp, 13 predicted proteins | sample LauGreSuBDMM15SN_2_FD_187567 | JGI IMG/M metagenome (GOLD analysis project Ga0209550, IMG submission 187567) | Freshwater lake microbial communities from Lake Michigan, USA - Su13.BD.MM15.SN (SPAdes) (version 5) | ecosystem: Environmental > Aquatic > Freshwater > Lake | place: Lake Michigan... | reverse complement strand
TGATTGTGAGGCGCGGTAGCCGGTGATCTTTGTGCCAGCCTCTTGTGTCCAGTTGTATTCAGGATAGACAGAGATATTTGCAGAGCGGATATCTTTAGTCGCAATTCCTGCATCCTTAAGCGCTGCGCGCACAGCTGCGGCTGATTTGCTCGCAGATGAAAGTGCAGCAGCATTTGTGGAGGCAAGAGCTGAGACGGTTGCATTAAAGCGAACAGCATCTGGGGTAACAGAGATCGTGCCAACACCTGTGACGGTGATGAAGCGGTTATCTGTGGTGCCGGCGCCATTGGCTGGGATTGCTAAGGCCACAACGCCTGCAACGGCAGCGATGGTGAGTAGGGATGTCATTGTGCGAAGTTTTGTTTGTTTCATGCCTTAAGTATCTCCCATTTGTTGTGATGGGCGTTAGTTATTGCTGGGAATAGTGGGAGAATTACTGGGTGAGCCAGTTCTTAAGCAAGTGCGATGCATCTGTAATGGGTGATGCTGCTGCAAACTTATTGGCCGGCAATCTTGTGGCCTTTCCAACAGAGACTGTTTATGGGTTGGGCGCTGATGCTTGTAATGAAATGGCAGTTGCACGGATCTACTCAGTAAAGGGCAGACCTGCTGATCATCCATTGATCGTGCACTTGCCATCAATGGATGCACTGGGTGATTGGGCAGATGATGTGCCCGCATATGCAATCGCACTTGCCCGTGATTATTGGCCAGGGCCAATGACTTTGGTTCTTACGCGCAGTGATTTAGCTGCAGATTTTATTACAGGCGGTCAGGACACAGTGGGTGTGCGAGTCCCTAACCATCCTGTTGCCTTGGGATTATTAGAAGCTTTTGCAAGAACCGGTGGCAAGGGTGTGGCCGCACCTAGTGCTAATCGCTTTGGCAATGTTTCGCCAACTACGGCTCAAGCAGTCGGTGATGAGTTAAACGATTATTTGGCAGATGGAGATTTGATTCTTGATGGTGGGGCGTGCGCAGTCGGCGTGGAGTCAACAATTATTGATTGCACAGGAGATGTGCCAAAGATATTGCGACCAGGTGCTATTACCCAAGAGATGATTGAGCACTCAACAGGCCTTGATGTTTTAGATGCCGATGGTGTTGCAATACGTGTTAGCGGTTCACTGGAAAGTCACTACTCACCAATCGCAAAGGTTGTCTTGGATCAATCCCCTTTGGCCGGTCAAGGCTTTATTGCAATGGTAGATGTTGCAACAGGTGATGGGGTTATAAGACTTGCTGCGCCGATATCTCATGATGAGTTTGCAAGGGTTTTGTATTCGGCACTACGTGCAGCAGATGAAAAAGGTTTAGCCACAGTTGTCGTGCAGCAACCCATAGGTGATGGAATTGCAATTGCAATCAGAGACCGTTTGATTCGGGCGGCAAATAAGTGATAAAACCGCCAACTCCACTACAGTACCGTTCTATTTTCTATCAGTAATAGAAACCTGATTAAATCAAGTGTAAATACTTCAAAAACTAAAAAGTTTTCCAATGCTTGAGAGTAACATCAGGGTTGAGAAAGTTATCAGAGCAGTATATCTCCTGATCATTCCGCTTATAATTGAGTTCGCTTAATGTTGCTCCCCACCAGTAGAAGGTGCTGTTATTGAAAACATGATGTCGACATTTAGTAAGTAACCATAACTTGTCTACCGCCGTACTAAAACCCCGGTCAGAATTAACAAAAATTGTTTTTGCAGGAAAATCGAATGTACTCAAAAAATCAAACTCTTTCGTAGTGAATACAAGAATAATTGCATCTGGAGTGGACTTAAGTAGTTTAGTTAATACCAAGGTAAATTCTTCAATAGTTTTATCCTTTCCATTTCTTGCGTGTGCACTCGGCAAGCTGCTCTCTTCAAACAATCTAATCCCTAGTGCAATTAGTGTGAAGCTCTCTGACAACTTTCCTAATTCCAAATACTTTTTATCACTTGGCAAGGGCGGATAAAGCTCAGCAAGAACGATCTCTTTATGCAAACTAAAATACCTAGGATCCTGAAAATATCCTGACATCCAGAGTCTATTTCCTTTAAATAACCTTGTCTTAAAGTCAATAAATGATAAATCTCTTTCAAAAACATATTTTGCTAGATTCCATTTTCTATGTCTACCCCCGAGCCACCTTCCCACGTAAGAAAACAACCGATCAAAATATAAAGGGTAGGAGTGCCTGATGGTGCTTTCAGTAAAGACAACCGGGAAACTGCTCAATTCAAATGATCTGCGATATCGCCTGTCTAAGATAAAACCTAATTTTCTATCCACTAAAAGTTCAGCATTCAGTTCCAACGCAAGCGATCTTGCTGCTGCATACTGAAACATTTGGTTACCTAACCCACCTTTAACCTCAATTATTACCTTTCTTTGTTTTTTCTTAGCGGTCATGATGGTGTCTAACTAAGTTCTCAATAATACGCTTGATGTCCCAATTGATTTTCCAATTCGGGTAATCACTTCGAATGCGTGTCAAATCTGAGTAATAAACGATGTGATCACCTTTCCTTGCCTCAGATTGGAGTTTCACTTTCATATCAACCCCGGAAGCCTCTTCAACTAATCTGATGGCTTCAATTATCGAGACACTGTTTGAGAAGCCACCACCTAAATTGTATATTGCAGCAACTTTTGGATTCTCGATGAAATTTCCCACAAAACTTGCAACATCATCAGCATGTAAATTATCTCGAACTTGTTTTCCTTTGTGCCCAAAAATTGAATATTCGGTACTCTTCACATTGCATTTCACTAACCAACTAAGAAAGCCGTGAAGTTCTACGCCTTGATGGTTAGATCCAGTGAGGCAACCACCCCTGAGAACGCAAGTACTCATGCCAAAATATCTGCCATATTCTTGGACCAGGATGTCACTAGAAAGTTTAGAGACTCCAAAAAGAGAGTGCATGCTTGCATCAATTGATTGTGATTCATCTATACCAATTGCATAATGTCCATCGGCATAGTCAAACCTTGTCTCTAACTCCTTGATTGCTAATTGATTTGGACTATCACCATAAACCTTGTTTGTTGAGAAATGTACAAAAACCCCGTCGACATTGAATTGTCTAAACGACTCAATCAGGTTTAATGTTCCTACGGCATTTGTTTCAAAATCCAAAAAAGGAATTTCTGCAGCCTTATCATGTGAAGGTTGGGCAGCTGTGTGGACAATTGCATGTGGCTTGACTGTGCGGATTAACTCTTGAATCGCAGATCGATCGGTAATATCTAAATCGAACTCTTTAAAGTGACCTAGACTGCCATCCGGGGGAGACAAGTAGTTTTTAGTGCTCGCATCCGGACCAAAATATGTTGCGCGAGCATTATTATCGATACCGTAAACATCGTAGCCCTGTCGCAAGAATAATTCGGTACAACTACGTCCAACTAGACCGCTTGACCCAGTAATGACAATCCTCTTTGACATAAGTTTGTGGCCTCTCAAGGTGGTAGGCCCATAGTATGTACTTGGCAGAACCCAAAACCAAGTGAATCCGCCGACGCTAAACCAACTAAACAAAACGATAATAAAAGGGTTCTCACACCAAATGACGGATAGAGTGGACTAGTGCATTTACGGGACTCGGATAAGACTATTTCCTTCCTCACAAGGATAACACTTCAACTTCCTACCATTTCGCTTGCGGCAATTACAATGTTAGCAATTTCTCGACAACTGGGACCTTCGGGGAGAGCTGAAATCTCGCAAGTTCTTCTTCTTGCCTCCCTTGCGTCAAGCATAATTTGTACTCCTATTTTTCTAAATATAATGCACCTGAGTCTTGCCAATGAAATCAAGACATATTCAATTGAAAGCCTTTATCTTTTCAGGCGAACCAATGTTCTGACAATCACCTTTTTAAACCTTTTCTTTTTATTGACTAATCATTTAGAGAATAGAAGTTTCCAGTTAGGTGACTTCCTTTACATCAACTCTTTAACTTTTTTTTATCTGATCGCGGCACAAATTAGGGACTTGTTGTTAAGATTTCACAAGAATAAAATTTATGGAGTTGATCTCGTCACGCAAGTAATGTTATCAACTTCTCTTTTAGGCTTTCTAGTCCTGCAAAACTTATCTGCCTCAAGAGTAATTCAAATATTTGTGACAACTTATGCCATTTTAGCTCTATTTTTAGTGGCCTTACTTAAAAAGCAAGCTCCAGAATTCCAGTACGCAAACTTAATTCGAAGAAAATCTCAGGTAAAAATGCATTTCAAGAAGTGGAGGCCTAGTGATTCCTTTGCGAGCGTAGGAGTACTCTTTCAAATCGCAATGAGTAAAGACTTATTGTTGGGAATGCTTCTGTTATCCAAAGTGAATTTTGGACTTATGGCAGCTGTGGCATCTTTCTGGGTGGTCATCCGATTTATTCGACCATCAGCAGTAATTCAAGTGAAGACAAATTCAAACGACTCCGAAGTTATTTTGAACAAATCCAAATCATTTTTATTTTTCCTTAGGAAAGCGGACTCTGTAATCTATATTCAATTATTGATTATTGGAGCCGTTGGTCTTGTTTGCTATTTCACGACTCCGATCCTATTGGGCAGTGCTTTTAGTCCGAGTATCCAAATCGTTTTGGCAGGCACTCTTGCAGAGATTTTATTAATGAAATGTTTATACGATTTATCAATAACAAAGTCCACGCTGCCCCAAAGTCTGTTCTGGTATCTCTGTATTTTGCAAAGCATTTCCTTGATGATTCTAGAATTTATAGGACTGAATACATCAATTGAGTTTATATGGGGTTCTAGTTGTGTCACATATTTGTTATGGCTAGTATTGAACAACAGAATTGATAGAAGATGAATTTAGGAGATAACCCCTTAGTTTCAGTGGTAGTTCCAATGTTCAATGCTCAAGAGTGGATTGATGGCTTGATGCGTTCGATTTTGAATCAGAGCTATAAAAACTTCGAGGTGATAATTTTAGATGACGGATCAACTGATGCGTCTGTAACTTTAGTTTCCCAGATTATTAAGGAATTTGGGGAGAATAGAGTTCGAGTTATTACACAAGAAAACAGTGGAGTCTCGGCAGCGCGCAATGAAGGCGTTCGGAATTCAAACGGTGCGTTTATCGCCTTCGTCGACTCAGATGACATCTGGCTTAAACACAAGCTAGAGCATCAAGTTAGAGTGATGACTAGCCAAAATTTAGCAGCAGTAGCTTGTAGTTACGCCATCTTTAAGGACTCTGATCTAGAAATTCTTGATGTTGTGCATCCAGACTGGTCCACAAATGGTGTTCGCAATTGGTTGCTTTTTCGTTCGTATGGTGGGCTTTTATCTTCAACGCTTATCTTGAGAAAAGAAACTTTCGATGAAGCTGGCCCATTTCGACTAGATCTATCATTGTCGGCCGACATCGAATTTGCTTGGCGTCTTTTAAGTATCAGCCCCGTAAAACTGATTAGCGAGCCACTTGTAGGTTATAGATTGCGTCCCAATCAAATGCACAGGAGTTCAGATCTATTGATAGCTGAATCATTTAAAATGAAGGAGGCTGTAGTTCTATTGCAGGACGAGAAATACGCAAGAATTTATCTTGCAAACTTAAATTTGCGCCTCTTTTTGTATCTTGTACAAGGTAGGGATTTTCGAGATAGTTTATATTTCCTTCACAAAGCACTCACATTGAATTTTGTCGAAGTCTGCACAACTTCAATTCGAATAATCTTGAAACGCACGAAAAGAAAATTTAAGAGAATGGAGAAAAGATCAATTACTCTTCCTGGCCCATAGCTCCCACATCCAGTCAAATTTAAAAATATTTGTATAATCTATTTCTAAACTTTCTCGTATCGCGTCGCGCCTATTTTGCGAGTCTGCCTCAAAATTATGAAATTGAATGAGTAAGTACTTGGATTTACTAAGGCTTTTTGTTCGAATCAATTGCTCAAGACATTCGTACTCCATCCCTTCAATATTCATTTTCATGAGCTCAACCTCCTTGACCGAATCAAAGATTTCTTGGATACTTCTTGAAGGTACCGAGAGCCCATCCGCGAAGATTGACGGCTGGTGTTTACTTCTTAAGCCATTTAATTGCATCTTGAGAGATCGCCCATCGGCGCTGACCGCATGTTGATAAACGGTCACATTCTCATTATCCTTAAATTTATCTCTGCAAACATTGAAGTGGTAAGCAATAGGCTCGAACAACCAGAAAATCAACTGGGGATTTCTTTTTTGGACAAGGGAAGTGTAATCACCTAAGAAGCTTCCGATATCAAGGATCAGGCCGCCCTGCTTGAGGTGCATGGAGTACTTTGACTTTTCCTTATTCAATAGGAACCATCTTGAAGTATCTGTTAGCCCAATCGTCAGTAACAATTTGAGCCCATACACTCGTCGGGCTATCGACGAGAATTCGAGAATGCGATCCTTAACTACTATCATGTCCACTACAACACTCTACCGATAGCCCTTGGTGCAGTAGCCTTTCGCACGCAAAATAGCCCTACCCTAGGGAGAGATTGGGTTTGAAGAGCCTCATTCCCCGGATTCTTTCCTCAATTACGAGTCTATCGCGATTGACGTGCATGACTTAGACTTAGCACCTCCCATAAATAGAGAGAATTAAGTGAAAAGTAAAGAAGCTACCCTTTGGAGAAACAATAGACAAACCGGCCTGTCTTCCAAAATTAGACGGTGGGGGACAAATCCCTTCGGTGCAACAGTGAGGTTTTTGGAAGTTCTCTGTTTTGGTCAGCCACTTTCAAACATTTTTATTGGGAACAGCCCCAAGAACGGCAATAGTACTGGGATAGAGCTAATCTATCATTTGAGCAAATCAATAAATCCCAAGTTGACTAACGAGGATTTAATTTTTTTGGAGAATGTTCAAATAGACATGCGTGAGAATTTTATACAACTCGATACGGGGCATATCCTCAACACTCGAAAGACTGCAAATGAGTTGTTTAGCGGTCTGTACTGGGATCAAGTTAGAAGAATACAAAAATCTAGAATTCCAAATAAAACGGAAAGCCAGATTGTCTACCCGATAGCAAGTCAAAAGTTTTTTTATCATTTTGTTCTCGAAGAGCTTCCTGAAATAATAAATATCCATAAGCTCGGGTTGGTGGAAAAGTTCATTTCTCTCGATAATCAACCTAATTACGTTAAAGAATTATTGAATTTGGCGGACATTAAAGTTGAATATATTGAAGATGAGATTCAAAATTTTAGCAAAGTCATTTGCCCTACATATTCGAGACCAAACGCATCCTGGGCAATAGAGCAATTGCAAATGCTAATTGGGTACAGCCCTAGTGAATTTTCTGGCCCGGTAAAAGTTCTACTATTAAGAGATAGACAAGTGAGGTCAAATTTCACTCTTGAGGAATCATTAAAGGAATATCTCATTCCAAAAGGGTATGAATATGTTGATCTCGATCTTCTTTCTAACGCACAGCAAATCGTATTGTTTGAGAATGCCAAAGAAATAGTTGCGATTCATGGAGGCGCACTGACGAATATTGTATTTACAAACAAAGATTGTCGAGTGTTCGAAATATTTTCGCACCCATACAGAACATATTTTTTTCGAGAAATTGCTCGGATAAAGGGCAATAGGTATCTGGGTGTTGAGTCCAATCGAGCCCTAGAACTCTTGAAAACTTGGCTGGAATAAAAGACATAAATGAGATGAAACACTGTTATATAATCAGGAAATCAATGAAACCCAACTTTTAGAATTATTACGATTTTCGAAAGGGCCCTCGTGATCAGGTATGTGCTTACAGTTGGATTTAGAATGAAGATTCTAGGGGTTGGACATTTAGCGAGATTTCTCTACAGAAAAGAGCAAGCACCGTATTTAAGGACTCAACTTAAGGGCGGACGAGCGCTTTTCAAAGCTGACTTCAGGCACCATACGGATCAAATAATTCTTCGCACTGGTGAGTATGAGACTGAAGTAAGTGCAGCACTGAGTGAAAGCTTGGGACCAAATGAAGTGTTTTGGGATATCGGAGCAAATACTGGGTATCATTCTGTTTTGATTAAGAGCCTTATTCCGAGTACCCAAGTTGTGAGTTTTGAACCAAACCCAGAAGTTTTCTTGCGGTTAATTGAAAACCAACGAATAAATGGGTTTGGTGACCGTTCATTGCCCATCGCTCTTGGGGCCGAAATTGGGGTACAACGGTTACATGTAGTTGATAATGGAAATTCAGGTTTGACCACGTTAAAACCAAGTAGTCACATTAATTATGACTCGCAATTGGATATTTTGACCCTTACTGGGGATTTTGCTGTTGAAAACTTCCTAGTGCCTTTCCCAGATGCAATCAAAATAGATGTTGAAGGCTCAGAATTGGATGTTTTGAAAGGTATGCCTGGAATTCTTCAGAATAGTCCCCCGCATACTATTATTTTTGAAGCATTAAACACGCGTTCATTAGGAGAAATTCAAAAACTTCTTGAGTCTTTTGATTTTTCAGCTCCGATGCCGATAGATGACAGTCACAACTTCATTTCAAAACTTTATCGGGCCAGATAATTTTGTAGAAATATGCAACATAAGCTGTTTTCTACCCTGAATAATCAAATCTAATGCGATCCAAAAGTATAAACACCACTCTACTTCCTAGCCTCCAGACACAATTGGCTCCAATCTAATGAACTACCAAATCTTTTTTCAAGATTTTGAAAAATGGGATTATTTGATCTAGACGTTGGGTGTCTTTCGATGTTACTGAAGCCAGCATTCATTAAAAGTGAAGTCAATGTGTTCTCATCATGAATTCTACCGAGATGGTGACCAAAAGCGGAAAAGGTTACATGTAGTAAATCGATTGGCTCATCGATTTTTAGATTGTGTTGACGAAGGTCTACTGCCACTTGTTTGACTTTTTGTTGATCCTGATCAATGTACGCACTTGCTATTGCAAAACAATCAGGGGTTGCAAGTCTGATCGATCCACCGGGTAACATTGCATCATAGGCATTTTGCATGAAAAGTTGTGCTGAATCAAAGTCCAAATGTTCAATTACATTATCAGCATATATGTTCGAAATTGAATTACTATCCGCAAACTTCTTTGTAACATCTAGAAAATTTCCTGCAAAAACCTGATAATTTGTAATAATCCAACCATCACATGGGTAACTTTCCCCAACAATTAATTTCCTAGGTGAATTACACATCGAAATCTTTTTTAAAGTTCTTTTCTGACGGATAGGGGAGACTAGTGCGATCAACGTTTGATTCCCATTCACCGCATCAAAAATGTGATGTATCCGCGTACGAAGATCCAAAGGAAGTTTCTTGTATTGAGAAATAAGGTTTGCTCTCATCTTGTGTTTACTTTCCTTTAAGGAGACTAAGGTGATTTTTGTGATTATGATAACTTAACGCTTTGCTCTTGAGGCTAAACTTGACGCATCTACCCTCTTCGATTACCCAGCGGTGCCAAGGAAGGGTGCACAGGTGAAATGACAGTTATTGAAACTGCTGCAGAAACCGCGACTAAGCTGCTTAGAATTTGGCATTTTTCGTCGAGGGTAGGCATAATTAGCAGCGGTGAGATACTAACCAACTAAAAAATTACCAAAGTGGGGCCTATAGCTCAGTCGGTAGAGCAACGGACTTTTAATCCGTGGGTCGACGGTTCGAGCCCGTCTGGGCCCACAATTACACAGAGCTGAGAAAGCAAGTGAGTTCTCATTGCAAAGAGTTGCACTTTGGATTTCTAGATGGCTTACGATTGGCCCATGGAGGTCACTTATGAAAATGTTATTGGCAGGCCAGAGTCTAAATTAGACGTTCATGCAGCATTTGGTGCGACTTTAAAATCTGAGAGAATTCTCATTACTGGTGCGGGTGGATCAATCGGATCTAAATTAGCCGCGAGTATTGCCCGATTTCCGGATATAGAAATGTTGGCAACAGATAGAGACGAAAACAGGTTACATTCACTCAGTCTAGAAATTATGGGAACAGCTTTATTTAATTCTTCTGAGTACCGAGTTTTGGATATCAGAGATCCAACTGGTGTCGAAAATATGATCAAAGAATACAAACCAACAATGGTTATACATGCTGCTGCCCTTAAGCACCTAGCAATTTTAGAAAAGCAACCTCGCGAAGCCTATTTAACTAATTTTCTCGGAACGCGAAATCTATTAAAGTCAGCGTCTACACATAGTGTCCAAAGATTCTTGAATATTTCTACGGACAAGGCAGCCAACCCAGTAAGCATTCTTGGCAAAACTAAATATATGGCTGAAATTTTGACTACAAGTTTTCGCCGAAACGGATTTGAACATTACACAAGTGTGCGTTTTGGTAATGTTTTCAATTCTACAGGTTCGGTTATCGAGACTTTTACACGCCAGATTAAACTCGGACTGCCCGTCACTCTTACAGATCCGGAAGTAAATCGTTTCTTTATGAAAATAGAAGAAGCCGCAAATTTAAGCTTGCTGGCGTCTGCATTAAATGAAGGTGATGTTCATATCCTAGATATGGGCAAACCCGTAAAACTGCTAACTGTAATTCAAAAGTTGCTTGAAATTCTTGATGGTAAATCCGAGATTGTGATCGTTGGGCTTCGTGAGGGAGAGAAAATTCAAGAAGAGCTTTGGTCGAGTCAAGAGAAGGTGTTTCAAACCAAGGCAAAAGGTATTAAGGCGCTGACCCTAGTAATCAACGAGCAATTACCGGAAGACTATTCTGAAAACCCTCTAACAGATGAAGAAGCGTTAACGGAGATAGATCGATTTATGTTGGGCACCAAAGTTGGAATGTGAAGTCCTGCTACTAGGATTCGGCCCTATAACACATGCTTTTGCCAAGGGTTTAATTGCCAAAGGCCACAAAGTGATCACAGTTAGCCAAAGGATATCAACCATAAGTGTTAGTACGGAATTTCCATCGAATTCATTTCACGCAATTAGCTGGCAAGATGTTTTGTCTCAGCAAGTCAGCAGTACCTCTACCTATATCGGATGGCGGCAATCACCTCAAAGCCAACCACTTGGTATGGAGCTATTGAATTGGGTCAAGTCGGCAAATTTGAGAACAGGGAAAATTCACCATTTAAGTTCAGCCTCAGTTTACGCAGGTAGTAAAGAGCTATTTTCAGAACCAGACTATGACCCTGCGACGAATAACAAACCCTTGAATCTAAAGCAGGCTTTAGAAAAATTAGTTGTGGATTTAAGTAAAGAGAAAGAGTCTAAATTTGTAAACTATAGAATTTCAAATGTTTATGGCCAAGGTTTGTACCAAGGGTTCATCAATGAATCTCTTGATAACTTAAAAGGTGGAGAGCCAGTTAAAATCTTCAAAGAAATTGATTTAGTTAGGGACTACTTATTGATAGATGATCTGGTATCCGGATTAATGGATTTGCGGCTACACGAGTCTGCAGATGAGGTCTTGAATTTGTCGACCGGTCGAGGCGTGGCGGTATCTGAAATCGTCGCTCACCTTAAGCAGCTAGGAGCCACTGACTTGAAACTACTTGAAATAGCCGCACCTGAAAACACAATACCTAGGTCAGTCTTGTCGTGTAAGAATCTTGAAGAATTGATTAAGTGGAAGCCCCAGATGATTGAGGAGACCTTGCAAAGATTAGTTCAAGAAGTAATTTAAGCAAGCAAAGACCTATACAACTCCGAATGTTTTTTAATGAATTTATCTACAGTGAACTCATCAGTGGCTTTTACGAGTGCATTTTTAGAAAAGGTCTCAAGTAACGCTTGATTTCTCCACAAGTTTATAACCTCTGTAGCAATTACGTCTGCATTTTTTTCACAGAGGATGCCTGTTCTCTTATCCTCTATCAGGTCAGCGACGCTACCAACGTTGGTAGAAATAATGGGGCAACCAAAGGAGGCCGCCTCCATAAAGGAGAGAGGAGTCCCTTCAGAATCACTTGTTGATAACAACAAATCTGCCTCCTGGTAGTAGTTACTCAAATTATCTTTCCAACCTACAAACTCCACTGGGAGTAACTCATTCCTAGATTGAATTTCAAACAATTCACGTAGTTCTCCATCACCAACAACTTTTATCCCATAGTTTAGTGATGGATGGTTCCCGGCTAAACTTCGAGCGATATCTAGAATTAGGTCAATACGCTTAACTCTTTCAATTCTTGCTACAACTAAAATCTGTAATTTTTCATCACGCACTCGAAATTGATTTTTGTTGGATTGTTCTTTTATAAGGCCTGGAAGAATAACTTGTTGAGTCTTCTTTGGCTTAATTCCGTAGTCATTAATTTCCAGCATCGTCTTGTGCCCATCAAAAACAAATGCATCCGTGTATTTTCCTAAGATTCTCTCCAGCATAATGATTACTTGAGCAAAGAACTTGTTGAAATACCCTTCTAGGACATGTCCATGATACGAATGAACTGTCTTCACTTGGGAAAACGAGAAGAACGCTGCAATTCTCCCGAGTAGCCCTGCTTTTGACATATGCGTATGAATAATGTCTGGTCTTTCTTGCCTGATAATTTTGATAAGTGCAAGTAGTGCAAGTACATCATCACGGAAATGAATTGAACGCTTCATTCTACGTATTTGAGCGAATGTGTAAGTATTTGTGGCAGGCGAAGTAAGGTGTAATGAGTATTCCTTTTCGTTGTACTCACACCTACCGGTTGCGTAAACTTGCTCAAAATTAGAATCCCCAAGCAGTTCGATGATCAGTTTGCTAATTCCTCCGACGTTATGGCGGGTGCTTACCTGCAGAATCTTTGGCATTATTGGAGTTTAGTTTGTGGCCCTAGCTAGACCTAGAGTCGACGTGACCGTCCCGAGCCTCAGGGCTAGAAAGCTCCAATTTGCGGTCCCTCTAGGCCTCAACACACCCAAAACCCTCAATGCCGGCTTTACCCTTGCCTATCCCATAGACTAAAGGTCTGATTCCGGCAGGCTTGTTTCTCGCTGCCATTCGGCGAAAGCCCTGCTAT
>Ga0209550_10004670_pt1 | contig 12952 bp, 15 predicted proteins | sample LauGreSuBDMM15SN_2_FD_187567 | JGI IMG/M metagenome (GOLD analysis project Ga0209550, IMG submission 187567) | Freshwater lake microbial communities from Lake Michigan, USA - Su13.BD.MM15.SN (SPAdes) (version 5) | ecosystem: Environmental > Aquatic > Freshwater > Lake | place: Lake Michigan... | reverse complement strand
GAAAAATCAATCCAAAACCAACTGTTCATCGATACACTTATAGTTATTTCTTATAGAGTCCATCGTCATAGAATTATTCCCAGCAAGTAGATAATATGCATCTAGACAACAGGCCAATCGAGAATAGGGTTTATCAAACGTGGGGTTAATATGGAAACGCGGTGGGAAGTCAACCACATAATGATATACCAAGAACACGATTTCAAACACACCCAATGCGACACCAAAAATACATACAAATTTATCCCAGTTCGTCCATTTGTTCTTCTTTGAAAAGATGTAAAACGTGTTCCCCACTGCAAGTCCTGCAATAAACCCTCCAAAATGTGCCGTGTATGCTATCGCTGGTGTATATAACACAGTAAAATATACTAAATCGACCACCAATTGTGTTGGTAATGTATTTAATATCGCAAATTCACCAAAGGGTGTCGTGTCGCCAGATAACATCATACTTGTAGTAAGTCCTATTAATCCATATGCACCAGCAGAAGAACCAATGATTCTATGATAACCATCTATATAGACTTGACCTAAAACCCCCAGTATAACGCCAAATTCATAGGCCAATACGGTTTGTAAACGTGCATAGTTCGATGCCAGATAGGATTCGGCTAGAAAACCATACACCAATATGGAAAGACCGTTTGTAAAAATATGCATGAAAGATAAATGGATGAATTGGTAGGTGAACACTCGCCAAACTTCCATTCGCATATCCACACACCCCGGGTAACCCGTGATAAGTTTGTATTGTAATGGCAGATTATTCGGAAACCCAGGTGAATTTACACCTGATAAAATCGCATCGGAGGACACCGGTATGATTGTCGCGGCGAGACCATATATAAAGAAACCGTATAAAATGGTTATAAGACTCGCTGTATAGAGTGGTCGCCGAAGTGGTAAAATGCTCCCTTGGAAGAATCTTGCAACTATGGAACGCATAAATTCTCCGTATGTGGGGATAGGGCGTCTCGGGATTTCCTGTTTTGGTTCTACGGTTAGGATTTCTATTCTATTGTCATCGTTTTCAGTAGATGTGCTGGCGAATATCGTATTCTCATAGTTAGTATCTTCGTCCTTGTTGTAATTTTCCATTCTACATTTTACGATATATTATTATGGATATATTTAGGACCATTCATCGTGCATACGTAATATAGGTATTGTGAAATATTCTTATATTTGTTTTCATGATTGTTTCATAACAAGCATGTAAAATTTGCTCGGATTTTGCACCTTTTCTCATTTACTCTTCTAATAAAGTGGGCACTAAATAATTTCTAAATAATTAGTATATGAGCAATACTGGATATTCTACGTTATATAATAGTGCCCAAACAGATCTTATAAATATATTTGACACAAGTAACCCGGGAACTACAACTACTGGTTATTATAGCACCAGCAACGGTAAAGATTTAGGTAAAGTATTTACTCCATATGTTTATGGAGCAATCACTACAAATTATAAATATGGTGGCACAGATTTAGGTAGTCTATTTGCACGCTCGGGATATACATCTAAATATTCAGCTACTGGAAGTTATTCAGTTTCTAGTGGTGGGGGATACAATACTATTATTACTTTTACAGGAAATGGAACATTAACATTAAATACAGCACCTACAAGTAATTCGGTTTTGCTGGTAGGAGGAGGAGGTGGGGCTGGGTGTGTTTCCGGTGGAGGTGCTGCTGGACTTGGCGTAGGTTCATTATCATTAGTCACTGGCTCGCCTTATAGTATAAACATTGGATTGGGTGGAGCTGGCACCATTTTGAATAACTCTAATTGGAAATCTCGGGGTAATAGTGGCACAGACAGCACTATAACTCTTAACGGGACGATCATTGAAACAGCTTATGGGGGCGGGGGTGGCGTTGGCTGGTTCGATTCATTCCCTACCAGCAACAATGATATGTGGAGCTTCCCTTTCAGCGGGGGGTCTGGAGGAGGGTCAATGGGCGTGATTACTGCCGCCAGCCCCATGAACAGTACCAACGGTAATACTGGCAATGCTGGACCTGCCACTAAAGGGTCTGGTAATTTAATCTACTATGGTAATCCCGGTGGCTCAGGATATATCTCACAACGCGGTGGAAACCCCGCTGCTACAGGGGCAGGTGGTGGTGGTGCTGGTGGTGCTGGTGGGAATGCGACTTTGTATACCAACTCTGGTGCTACAGTTACTACTACTATTTACTACGCAGGAGCTGGCGGATATTACTTGAATAATTATTCTGGCGATGGTTCTAAAACTATTGGAACAGGTGGGGCTGGTTATACTTTCGCACCAACTGGTCTTACATACGCTACTGGTGGTAATGGTAATTATGGAGAGGCTAAATACATCATAGCTACGAAGATAGGTACTTCATGGATTAAGCTGGGAGTTGGCGATTATACTTCTTTGGCACTAGGAAATGGTACAAATGCTGCTGCAAATACTGGAAATGGTGGAAGCGGGTCGCCCATTGTAGGATACTCAGGCAGCACTTATTATTCTGGAAATGGTGGAAGTGGGGTTTGTATTTTTTGTTTAAATTTATAAATTTCCGGAATAATTTCAAATTACTTTATAAATACAGAGGCTACCTTTTTTGGATTTGACATTGGGGTGATACCATATACATGCGGTTGTGTTTTACGCCATTTGGGTTGTTCTTTAGTGCTTCATTTTCTTCCTCTAATTTTTTTAATTTATTCAGCAATTCGCTTTGATTATCCATATGTAATAATTATAAAAATAAGTTTATATAAGTTTATAAAAAATTATATAAAATGGGCGTTTTAAATGTGCAAAGGTGTAATAAAAAGTGTAATTTAGTATATATTCATTATATCCCGGGCTAAACCTACTCTTCATTTTTGTTTCCAGCATCTATTTCGCATTTTATTACATTATTCTGTATTTCTAGAGTATTAACTTACTGATGTCAATTCGCAAATTGACATTTGTATTAGTTGTAAAAAATTTTTAATTTGCTAAGAAAATTTCTTCATTATTGTATTTCCACGTATAATTATTATTCCATGATTCTAGGTTTTGAAAACTTTCATCTACTTGTTCTTCGTACTTACATAAAACATTATATTTTTTATTTTTGATTATTGGATTTTTTGTTGTATGGTCATCTAACGTTTCCGCAGTGTAGTAATAATTTATATTTCTTATAGATTTCATAAAAATATTTTTCTCTTTCAGAGCCAGCGTTAATAAAAATTCCTGAGTATGGAACGGAATATTGTTCTCTTCAAATATAGATACATCAAAATTATCTTTTGTGATGATATCATAATAAGATGTTGTATAATCTATAATATAATTTTTATGTACAAAATTGGGCAGACCTAATCCACCCCAGAATCTACAATATTCTGGGTCAAAAATATAAATGTCATTTGGTATTGTTTCAAAAAAACTTTTGCTTGGAAAAGGGAATAATATTTCAATATCGGGCCTGAAAATAATAAAATAATCGTAGTTATTCTTATAGGTTTCTAATACCTTTGCATACTCATTCATGTTAATATATATCTGTAAATTACTATATTTATTCCATCTCCATCCATCTGGATCTTCTATGTTAAAGATGTTATCATTAAAATATTTTTGAGGGTCAGGTTTATCGTATAATTTGGAGTATACAACATTTCTATCAAATAACGCCAATCTTTCCTCATCATCATCAAAATTTTTTTGGCATAATATAAATACGTCTGCGTTGTAATAGTCAATTACATATTTATACAAATTTTTTACAGTTTTTTTAACTCCTCTTAATTCACCACCAATTAAAAATGCAAATTTCATATTTTCTTTATTATTAATATAAATATAACATTTATTTATATCTATTTTACACGATTAGCATTTACATACTTAAAGATTTATAATGGTACACCCGAAAGGTGGGGATTTAAATGAAATGTTATCGATAAAATTAAAAAATGATTACGGTAGTTTACATTTTAGCTAATTCATTGGTAACGTAAATTGTTTTACCTCTTACTTTATATATTTTCATTAAAAATTATATAAAAATATTATATCGTTACTGTTATGCTTTTCAAAAACAATGAACTTTTTCCAATTTACAACAAATTTTTACATTGGGTAAAATATAAAAAAAATGTTGTTATTGGCGATAATAATTATATTTCTAAAAAAGCAATCATTCATAATAACGTAACTATTGGTAACAATAACAAGATTTATGATTATGTTGAAGTATTTCCTCACACAACTATAGGAGACAATAATTATATATACCCAAGATCTCATATTGGTGATATGGTTATTGATACAAAAATGAATGATTATAGCTATGATTTTTCAAAAGGAAAAGGAGTTTCCATTGGCAATGACAATTTAATTCACGTGGAATGTGTAATTATAAGTGGAATTCATAATAAAACAGTTCTCGGTAATAACAATAAATTTATGGGGCGGGTTTTAATTGGGCATGACGTAAAAATTCACGATAATATAACTATATATCCCGCATGCACGATTGGTGGGAGTGCTGTTTTATTAAATCACTCCAATATTGGTATGGGATCAATCGTGAATCAAAATATAGTGATAGGAGATTATTGCATGATTGGGTCTTGCAATGCTGTAACTAAGAATGCATTCCCTTATTTCATAACTATTCATAATAAAATACATAGGTTGAATTTTAAAAAGGTGCCTGAATATATTTTAAAATATGAAGATGAGTTAAAAAATATTTACAATGATGTTTTAAGAAGACATAAATATGATAGCAATAAGTATTTACTAGATGATAAAATTAAAAGCACATTAAATAACTACTTTACGTATTCTGACAATAAAATATACACTTAAATTTACTCCATGTTCCCATAATTTATAGTAGAAAGAAAAATGGCGTAAAGATAGATAGATGTATATATCATGGACAATTCTTCTTTACATTACAAAGAAAAAATAAAACAGTTTTTACCCGGGTTTATCATGGGATTTGCACGATCTATTATTTCACATCCATTTGAAATATTAAAGCTTAAATCCCAGTTAAATTTTAATAAACAGGTGTTTTATAAAAATTTACATTCGGGCTTACATTTATCTATATTATCAACGTCAATCGAACGCGGATTTCAATTCTATTTTTTTAACGAAATCCATAAGCATCACAATTTATTATATTCTTCTTTATTTGCCAGCTTTATATCCACTAGTATTTCATTACCCTATAACTTGGTGCTGATAAAAAATTTGCTAACTGAAAACTATAATAAACCTGTATTCTACAATGGCAATATATTTTTAAAATCGGCCTTTCTTGAATATAAACGTAATCTGTCTGGTTCAACTATATTTTTATATACTTATAATAGATTAAAAGAAAACTATCCAATATATGTTTCTGGTATTTTCTCAAGTTTTTTAGTATGGACGATTACTTATCCAATCGATACTATTAAAAATCAAATTATATGTGGGAATAAGCTAAGTTATGACATCAAATCCCTTTATAAAGGGGTTCAGTATCCATTAATGCGCAGTATTCCATCGTCTGTGGTTGGTTTATATATTTATGAATATTTAATTAAAAACTTATAAAACCATTTTCGTCTAAAAGTAGTATTGTATCCATGGCATACTCCAAATACATATGCGGGGTTTCCAAATCATTTTTTATTTTTATCAAAAAACGATTCATAACAATATAATCCTTTACTAAACATAAATACCCGGGTGTAAATTTTAACACTTGAAACATGTAAATATGGCATATTTTGTTTGAGTTTATTCTTTGTAGACATCAATTATTAATATTACTATCACTTCATCTGTGTTATTACATGAACGATATAAATAATTAGGATCCCAAATAAACCAATTACTGTCTTTCCATAAACGATAATCGTTTTCTAATTGAAATACTGCTAATTTTTCATTTAATTCTAACTCACTGATTATTTCATCTTTATAATCATTATTTGATTTGGGTATTAATAATGGTATATTTACTCTATAATAATTTGTGGATATTTTGTCCCCATTATTATCGACATATTCGTCAGAATGTAAGTTAGTAGTATAACCTGGCTCGAATAATGAAAAAGCCGCCCCTCTAATTCTAATTCTATTAGACGAATCTTTTAGAATATTTATTGTATTTTGTAACTTATCTGAACAATGGTTTGTTATGAATATATTGTCGGGTGTGCCTCCGAATGGGTTTGCTATGATTGGGAAAAGTCTCCAACTAGGATTATTTCCACTCTGTATAACAGTATCTTCGTTTTCTTTATAACCACTATATATTAATGTCATAGCCGAATCACCATATTTAAATATTGGCCAAACATTATATGTTAACAATTCTTTTAATTCATTAAATATAATTTCACGATTATTGTAAATATTTTCTATTTCGCTAAACCCCGTTTTATCAATCCAACCCGTAGAAGTCAGTTCCATTATATATATATAATATTATATAGTTTTTAAATTTTCTAATTTTTAGAATTAGGGTAGAACTTTTAAGTCTTTCGACAGTAAAAATGCAGATTGAAATTTATTATACCTATTGATGTAAAATTGGTCATCAATAACAACATTCTCCAATTGAATATCTAAATCATGAATCATTTTAGTTGTAAAGGGATTGCACCAACAGTTTATTAGTTCTCCTGAAAATGTATATGTATTGTCTTCTATATTTATATTAAGGTTTTTTAAAATATATTTCCACAATTGATGTAGTAATATGTTTGTTGGATGCAACGAATGTGTAAATAATAATTGTTTATTAAAATTATTTTCAACGAAATCAGTTATTTTAGTGCTTAAATTGCTTTTCATATTATCTTTACGCATGCTTTCTATACATTCTTTAAATCTCGTTTTATAATCTATTTTATCTAAGTCCGTCCAATTTAAATAGTCCTTTTTATTTTCACCATATAACCGCTCCAATTCAATGGATAAATTGGAAATTTAATTAAAAACGTCTTAATAATCTTTGTATGTTTATCTTGCAAATAATTAATTATTTTTTCTGACGAAGCTTCGTTATCTAACGAATTCAATTCAATTATTAACAAATCTAAATCATTAAAAATAAAATAATCTAATTTTCCCTTGTAATTGGGATAAGAAGGATCATATTCATAAAAAGGTAGGGAAAATTTGATATTAATATTATATTTTTGTTGAATTTGTTTATTTAAAAAAATTTTATCACATAGGTGTAATTGACAAGATCCAAATATCCCGATGATCATAGTTTTTTATATTATTAGAAGTTAAATTTTATTTTATCCCTATTCATTTTGGTTGTCAATATGAATAAGTTCTTACATAATTGTTATTAATGCATATTTTTAAGAATTAAAATTTATCGATATTTCACTCACTATTATGACACCATTACTATTAGTTATGATGCTATTCACATCGATAAACATTTCAATTTATTTATAGCTAACGTTTACATTCAATAGTATGAAAATCAATCGATAAACACGTTTTTATTTAACATAAATGTCTTCTTCAAAAATTTTGTCGCATAACACTATCATTATTGAATCTTTTGTAAAATTTTTCAACTTTATATAGTTATTGGCTGGTAATGTTAATGCCATGGTTGGTGCGTTTAATTTAAAAAATCTCTCTTCTTTTGTTACTAAATGTTTTGTTTCTATGTCTACAGTCCCGGACAACATTATTAAAATTTCAGTTGTATTTTGATGTGTGTGACAACCTCGTTGATTAAGCATTTCGCCATTATCATTAAAATCGTATAAATAAAAAATGCGTTTAATGGGCATATTAATTTCATAATCGTTTATAGCAATTAACTTTCCATATCTATTATTATCGCGTTTTTCAGAAAATGATATAATATACGGCAATTCATTTTCCATATGTATTTAAATCAAAACTATATTCAAGAGTAAAATGTGTTTAATATAATTGCTATGTAAAATAATTTCAATGTAAATACACAACCCGGAACTTTTGTGGCCAACAATAATATATACATTTACGACATTTATAGTTTATATGGAAAAATTTAGCGTTTTTGGCGCAAAATGGTGTAAATGTTGAAAAGCATAATAAAGTTAAAGAGTTTATATATATATTTATATGTATATGCATCATTATGTCAATTGAATATTTTTCATCCTTAGATAGAAAAGTAAAAGAATATAATGTTTTATCTTTTGACAGAATAATTGCATTACATTCTATAGTATATTGCGTTTATTATATTCCAATTTTTAATATTGGTTATTATTTATTTTATAACCCATTGCCCATTTACGTACATATTTCGTATATTTTGGCGACTTATTTTATTGAACAAATGATGTTTTTAAACGGTCATGTATATTTTCATGTTACGTTTAAAGAAAGTCCTGGTGATATTATTAATTACTCGTATATTTATATAATAACTTATTTACATCATTATTATAATCCAAGTTATTTTACTACTGTTCCATTTGATAATTATTTGTATTGCTATCTTGAAACTAATAATCCTTGCCCTGGAATATTCAATAAAAACAATCGATTTTCATTATTATTTTACGGAACTACTTTATTAACTTATATATTGTATTATTCAAATGTTCATATCAATTTTATTTTGCCAATATGGATTGTCTTCTTCTATAGAGTTCACCTTGGCAGATTGTATAATTACTCAGTAATTTATTTTTTTGCAAAAGAAATCATTGGTGATAATTTTGCATTACTATACGTATCATATTTAATGTCTATGTTGTATATTCAAACATTAACGCATTTATGGTATCACACCTTAAAGAAAAAAAGATTTTTACAGTTTGGAATGACATCATATTATTTTATGAGTTTATTAGAAAGAATAAATATTATTTCAACAGAACGACATAAAATACACCATAATCATGCAGTTGACAATATGGATAATGTTGAATTGTGGAACGACTTATGGATGCCCGACTCTATCAATTTATATATTAATAATGAATGGAAAAATATGATAAATGTTTATGAAGAGAAAAAACATAATATGGTTGCGTATTTAAACAAATATCAATTGTATAAAAAATTTTTGCTTTATTCTACGTTATATGTTGTAACAATTATGTTACAACTATATATTTAATAAACCAGATAATATTGCGGTTTACACCTTTAAACCGCCCATTATAGATTACAAAAAATGCAAAAATTTAAGCCCAACAATAGGAATTCCAAATAAAATGGTTTAACTTTTTTTCGCTTCCTTTTTGGTACTTGAAGAAATGAAACACGAAATTTGCAATGCCGAAGGCGAGCCTGTTAAAAAACATAATGATCGTTCTTGTTTCGCAATGTAACACGTTGTTAAATTTATTACTTCTCATTTAGACCCATGTAAGAGGACAAAAAAGAAAATGTGTAATAATAGCTTTTGGCGTTCATTTTATATTTTATATACGGTATATATATTGGTTGACGTATGAACAAAATACCAAGTGTGATTTATCAAACTTGGCATACAAATATAAGCGAGGTTAATGAAAAAATAAGAGAAACAATAAATAAAATGCGGGAGTTAAATCCTACCTACGAATACAAATTTTTTAATGATGACGATATGAATTCTTTTGTTTTAGAAAATTTTAATGGGGATATAGTAGAGTGCTATAACAGATTAAATCATAAAGCAGCTAAAACCGATTTTTGGCGCTATCTGATATTATATAAACATGGCGGAGTTTACATAGATATAGATGCCACAACAACAGTTCCTTTAAACACATTAATACAAGAAAATGATGATGCTATATTGTCTGTGGAAACTGTAGGAACTTTAAAAAATCCGTTAGAGAAGATTGATCGAAGTAAGTTTTTTGACATCACGACACAAAAAAATAATTTTATTAATTGGGGGATGATGTTTTCAAAAGAGCACCCTATCTTAAAAAAAACGATTGAATTCGTAATTCATAATGTGAAAACCGGGTTATATCATGACGATGTTTTTAACATTACTGGTCCACCTGTATTGACGCGCGCGGTTCAGTATATTCATCTTAAAACGTATAATCATGCGATTGATATTTATGAATTGGAGAAAGACTATAAGGACTATGACTATTCGTTTAGTTTTAATAATTTTTCCTATAGAATATATGGATTCAATTATAACGATTTGATTATTCATAAATATGAAAATTATTATCTTCTTCATGAAATTATTCCTAGTTGTTGGCAACGTCGACCCGACTCACCAAGTATATTGTAAATATAAAAGCGAGGTTAGAGTTAAACACCAAACGTTACATGTGTAAATAAGTTTTTATTTTATCACAAATATAAATGACGTTACTTAACTGTAATTCAGGATATATCGGCAATGAAATTATTTCGGCTGATGTTTTTTCAGAATTCGGATAGGATTCATTATTATATTCTACAAATGCTACTTGTTTATGTATTGGGATAGGATAGTGTATGATTGTTTCAATGCCATTTTCATATAAAAATTTTTTTAAATCATCTCGCTTGTTATTTAAAACCCGGATCACAAATAAATGCCAAACTGACGTTATATTTTTTTCTATTTCGGGTAGTATAATTGAGTTTAATTCGCTCAATTCACTCTTATAAATATTTGCTATCCTAGTTCTTTTTTGATTACATTCGTCCAGATATTTTAACTTTATTCGAAGTATTCCTGCTTGTATGGTGTCTAGTTTGGAATTTCTACCTTTTATTACATGGATATACTTTTGTTCAGTGCCTAAATTATGGAGAAGTTTTACTCGTTTATACAATAATTCATGGTTTGTGCAAATAGCACCTCCATCTCCGTAACAACCCAAGTTTTTTCCAGGATAAAATGAAAAGCATGATATATCTCCCATTGAGCCTGAACGATTCTTTTCATACAAAGACCCATTCGATTGTGCGCAATCTTCTATTAAATACAAGTTGTGCCTTTTTTTTATTTCTATTATTTTATCCATATTTGGTGAATTGCCAAACAAATGCACTGTGCATATTGCTCTTGTTTTATCTGTTATTTTTTCTTCTATTTTATTTACATCCATCATCATCGTTTTTTCATCTATGTCTACAAATACGGGTTTTAATTTATTTTGAGTTATACCTAATACAGTAGATATAAAAGTATTTGTTTGAACTATTATTTCACTTCCACATTCTAATTCTAAGGATTGTATTGCTATTTCTAGTGCATCCGTTCCATTTCCAACACCAATGCAATAATTTGTTCCGATATATGCGGCAAATTCTTTTTCAAATAGTATTGTATCTCTTCCATTTATGAATTCATTGTTTCGTATATTATTAATTATAGAATTCGTAAGTTCTTGTTTAATCGCCATATCATTTTTATTTATATCTAAAAATTTAATCATATTTAACTTACATTATGCTTAAATTCTATATCACTTTTCTTCATAAGCCATTGAAAATGTCCAAAGATATAAAACGACTTTTTTTACTAAAATATAAAATGTTGAAAGGTATACACGGGTGAGGACTTGCCTTTCATTCATTTATTTATCGGCAACCTCGCCAGGCAACAACTAATAAAAGCCATTCCATCAGTTCTTCCAGGGCGTGTATATTTCTTCCCATAACTCTATTTCACGCCCTATGAAATTATATAATAATTCGTTATATGGTTTGTATATGTTATATACGTATTTAAAATCGCCATCTGATATTTTACTTTCATATTTTACCGAATTGATGTTTGGAATAGATGTAAATTCACAGTCATTTAAATTACGCACGCCCAAAAAACTATACATTTTATTATATTCGGCGAAAGGGTTTTTTTTTATTTCTTCATGAATTGCTATATAAATGTTTTCTTTTGGAAAATTGCTGTATATGTGTTTAATATGATTTATGTAAAACCCTCTGTGTAATGTGAATGATCCTTCGTGAAAATTATTGTTATATATTTGATGCAAATTCATGTTCGTAGGTGTTATTTTTTCATCACGCTTAATAATATCAATATAGTCTATTCTTTCATTCGGGTATCTGAGTTTATTGTTATTATACAAACAATATGATTTACCTACAGGTTCTCTTAAAAACATTATCAATTTAATATCTGGATAATGGGTTTTTATTCTTTCCATGGAATAGTTGAAATACATATACGATGGTGTTTTTTCGCCAATAATTTTTTTATTGGTGTTGAACAATGATTCATACCAATCTATTCCTTTATTGTAGTTTATATCTTGATCAAAAAAATGTGTTTCATCATAATACATGTAAATATCTGGATGTTGATTCATATGGTAAATGGATGATGTTGTCCCAGAATTATCGGCTCCTATTATTATAAAACGATTTGACATTTTGCTATATAATAATATTTTTGTTTATTCTTTATATCGAATTCGTTGTTATACACCTTTTCTCCTTTACACCTTCGAATATTCATTGCAAAGCAGTTCTATATAACGTTGCCGTTGTGACCCATAATTCGCCGAGTTACGAAGCAATGCGACCGTAACCGAAAAATCTAGATACTCATATATATGAGTGTTTATCCTACGCGATAATAGAAAATGTGTAAAACCATCAAAACCTACGTATTTCGCATAATTTCTGTCCGAATCACATATTTATTACCATAATACAACTCTTGTCCGGCATGACACATATCATGTGGGAAAATAACTACGCTCCCCCTCCGTGGATGCACACGTAGGGGTCTGAATCCATGATAAATTTCGCCATCTTTTTCAAAGTAAAACCGTGTAGCCCCACCATCCTTCTCCGCCACATCATTCAAATAGGCCAACACTGTATACTTACTGACCAAGTTGTTATGGTGGACGGGGGTGTCATAATGAGGTGCGAAAAACCCGGATTTCACATATTTACTGATTCTGAGTCGTGGATTCAAACAAAAATAGGTCGTGGTATCGATTTGGTAT
>Ga0209550_10004669_pt1 | contig 12953 bp, 14 predicted proteins | sample LauGreSuBDMM15SN_2_FD_187567 | JGI IMG/M metagenome (GOLD analysis project Ga0209550, IMG submission 187567) | Freshwater lake microbial communities from Lake Michigan, USA - Su13.BD.MM15.SN (SPAdes) (version 5) | ecosystem: Environmental > Aquatic > Freshwater > Lake | place: Lake Michigan... | reverse complement strand
CCTTTCATAAAAGAATTCTAGAAAAGCTAAGATCAAGAAGTAAAGAGGGTGCAATTTGTCTCGTCGCAGTGGAAGATGATAGTAATCCGAACCCAACGGGATATCACTATACTAAAATATTAGGAACTAGAGAATTGAAATTTTTAGTGCCTATATCTTTTTTTGTTTACACTTGTATAATTTTATAAAAGGATTTGAAATTACCTATGAAAGTAAATCATAAACACATGCAAAAACTGAGAACTCGCACAACTATCATTCAGGCGGCTTTAGAATTGATGGGAGAGGAGAAGGGCTTAGAGGGATTGAGTTTGCGGGAAGTCACCCGTGTAGCTGAAATTTCTCCAACAGCCTTTTATAGGCATTTTAAAGATATGGATGAGTTGGGATTGGTTCTTGTCGATGAAGTAGGCTTGAAGTTACGGGGTCTTCTTCGAAGTGCGAGAAAGGATGGAGTTTCGTACAAGGTGGCACTCAGAGATTCTATCAATTTATTTTTTGGGTATGTGTTAGACAATCGGGCATTGTTTCGATTTATCATACGGGAAAGAGTAGGGGGAAATTCAAAAATTCGTTCTGCAATACGTCAGGAGATGGGATATTTTGCCAAAGATCTAGCAGGAGATATGTCAACATTAAAGCGTATGACATGGCTCACCCACCAAGAATTAGTCCAGCTATCCGAGATGATCATCCAAACATCTTTCAGCAATGCGAATGATTTTTTAGACGTAGATTCGAATAAAAAAGAAGAAATCCGAGATATAAAGTTTAAATCGATAAGGCAGCTCCGATTGATTTATTCGGGGGCGGCACTTAAAATTCAGAAACGAAGAAGGATTAAGATAAGGGAGTTTAAGAGGAGATAGATATATAATTATATTGAATATAGTCGATCGGCTAACTTACTTCATTTTGTGAAAAGGAATGATCTAGTTGGTAAGACAATTCTTTCTACCCAAGAAAAAATCTATCTCACCGATCATGGTCTTCGAGAAGCGATCTATGGAAACAATCAAAGAGACATCAACCAAGTTCTCGAAAACATCATTTACATTGAACTCTTGCGAAGGGGCTACAAGGTAACTGTAGGTAAGGTAAAAGATAAAGAAATTGATTTTGTGGCAGACCGAGGTCCACAGAGAATCTATATCCAAGTCGCTTACATCTTAGCGACAGAACAAACCATGAATCGAGAGTTTTCTATCTTTGGGAGTATTCCTGACAACTACCCCAAGTATGTTCTCTCTCTAGATGAGTTCGATCGAAGCCAAAATGGAATCATCCATAAAAATATTCGGGATTTTTTGCTTGAAACTGAGCTATGAGAATTTGGGAGAGTATTTTAAATATGAGCATAAAATAACAAATATTCCTATTGATTTTCCAATCGCCCAAGACTAAAAAGGTTTTGATGAGTTCTCTTCTTTTTTATTTAGATTAGAACTCCTGAGGAGATTTTATGAAAGCAGTTTGGAATGGAAAAGTAATAGCAGAAAGCAATGACACAGTTGTTGTAGAAGGAAATCATTACTTCCCAACAGAAGCCCTGAATAAGGAGTTCATACAAGAGAGTACTACGCACACAACCTGTGCTTGGAAAGGAGTTGCCTCCTACTATTCGCTCATAGTCGATGGAAAAGAAAATCGAGATTCTGTCTGGTACTACTCTGAACCTTCTGAAAAAGCAAAGAATATAAAAGGTAGGGTTGCCTTCTGGAAGGGCGTGGAAATAAGCAACTGAAAGTAGTGGTATGAATAACATTCTAGAAAACTACCAAAAAACACGTAATTTAACCACAGAACTCATCAAAAATTTAGAACCGGAAGATACTGTAGTACAACCAACAGAGTTTGTCAGCCCTCCCAAGTGGCACCTAGCACATACAACGTGGTTTTTTGAAAATTTTATACTCAAGAAATTTACAAAGAATTTTAATGTCTATGTTCCGGAATATGACTTTCTCTTCAACAGCTACTATGAAGGCCAAGGACAGAGAACTCCACGCAATACAAGAGGATTTTATACCAGGCCTCTCTTACGGGAAGTTTTAGAATATAGAAAGTATGTTGATTCCCAGATGACTCTGCTATTGGAAAAGTCCCTCACTGAAGAATTATCGTACCTAACGATGATTGGGATCAACCATGAAGAACAACACCAGGAGTTGTTGCTAACGGACTTAAAGTATATCTGGAGTTTTAGCCCCTTTTTTCCTAAATTGGTTGAAAAAAAACAAACTACGGATTTTCAGAAAACTTCTAGAGTCTGGATACCCATAGAACAGGGTCTTTATACGGTTGGAGCCAAAAATGAAGAATTCCATTTTGATAACGAAACTCCTGAACACAAAGTTTATCTCAATGCTTTTGAGATAGCTTCGACTCCTACCACCAATGGAGAGTTCTTGGATTTCATAGCAGATAATGGATATGGGAGGTTTGAACTGTGGCTCCAGGAAGGATTTCATTTTGTAAAAGAAAATAAAATCGAGTCTCCCCTGTATTGGAAAAAAGATGATGATGACTATTTTTTATATACATTAAGTGGTTTACAGAAACTAAACAAGGATGAGCCACTCACTCATATCAGTTATTACGAAGCAGATGCTTTTGCCAGATGGAAAAATCTCAGACTACCAACGGAGTTCGAATGGGAAGTAGCATCTTTGAATCTAAGCTACAATGGTAGTGAGAGTAATTTTCTAGATTCAGGTGAATTGCATCCTAGACCCGTTATGGGAGAGAATAGCTTTTTGGGACAGGTTTGGGAATGGACACAGAGTTCATACCTTCCCTACCCTGAATACAAGGCCTGGTCAGGGGATATTGGAGAGTACAATGGAAAATTTATGGTAAACCAAATGGTACTAAGGGGTGGATCATGTGTAACACCTAGAAAACATATTCGCCCAACGTATAGAAATTTTTTTCATCCGGAGTCCAGATGGCAGTTTAGTGGAATGAGGCTGGTAAGAGGAAGTGTTACAAAGAAAAATTGAGTTACAAAGAAGACATAGAGGAATTGAGAATTTGCCTGAATTCCTATCCAAAAAAAATACCATCCCGATTTTTTTATGATGAACTAGGGGATAAATATTTCTCGGAGATTATGAATCTTCCTGAGTACTACCTCACTAGAACAGAAAATTTGATTCTTAAAGAAAATACCAGTTCTATTTTTAACAAATTAAATTATAATAAAAAAGTTAGATTTTTAGAGCCAGGAGCAGGGGATGGGAGTAAGTTTGCAATACTATACAAAGCTCTAGAAATCAATAAATTTTTTACTTATAGTCCTATTGATATCTCTGCAAACGTACTACGAATATTAGAAAGAAATCTAAAAAAAGAATTTCCGGATCTTTCCATAGAGCCAATTATTTCTGATTATAAACATATAAAATCTCATATTCCTGAGTTAGATGAACAAAAAGTTCTCATGTTTCTTGGATCGAATTTAGGAAACTATAATCCTGAAGAATCCATAGAGTATATTCGTCTATTTACAGATTGTTTGAAAGAAAATGATCTATTTCTATTGGGAGTTGATCTTGTTAAAGATCCAAATCTCATCTACTCTGCCTACAATGATTCGAAAGGGGTAACATCGGAATTCAATTTGAATTTATTAAAAAGACTCAATTCTTTATTGAAGACTAATTTTAATATCGAGGATTTTTTTCATTATCCAATCTATAATCCTGTATTACAACAGGCCGAGAGTTATCTTGTATGTAAAGAAGACAAAGTAATCTATTCGGAGATTCTTAAGGAAAACTTTCATTTTCAGAAGTACGAACCCATTCTCACAGAGATTTCCCGTAAGTTCCGAATAACAGATATAGAGTTTCTAGCCCGAAGTGTGATGATGGAAATCTTAGAAATATTCACCGATAGGGAAGAAAAATATTGCTGTACACTCTGGAGAAAGGGAGCTTAAATTTATAAATATATAAAAAGACTAGACTTATCTAACCAGTCTTTTATAATTTTAATATGGAAATATCGGCAACTGATTTTAAAGCAAAATGTTTACACCTAATGGATTTTGTGCAAGAAAAACGAGAAGAAGTGATTATCACCAAACATGGGAAATCTGTTGCAAAATTGGTTCCCATGGATAAAGAGAAAAAGAATGTATCACCAGTTGGTTTCTTGCAAGGAAAACTAACAATTAAAGAAGATATCGTAAAACCATTTGATGTCGAGTGGCGTTTTTAATATAGAATGATCCTTTTAGATACACACTTTTTCTTGTGGATGATGGAGGGGCATGAAAAGGTTTCTAAAAATCCTTCTCTTTTGAAAGAAATTTCAAAAAGAATTGCAATGCGAGAAATATTAGTTTCTGAAATATCTTTATGGGAAATAGCTATGCTACAATCTAAAGGAAGAATTCAAATTTCAGAACCTCTGGAAAGTTGGTTAGAAAAATCGATAAATGCCCCAGGTATCAGAGTCATCAATCTTTCACCCAAGATAATTGCAGAGTCTGTCAATCTGCCTATTGATTTTCATTCCGATCCTTCTGATAGATTAATTGTGGCGAGTGCAAGAGTTTATGGAGCAACATTAGTTACGCAAGACCAACAGATTCAAAAATATGGGAATAATGGTTATATTAAAGTACTTTATTAAAACTAATTGTATAGAATTAGTTTTGTAAATAAGTAGTAATAAATTTTACAATATCATCGGATGGGATTTTATATATGAATTTTCTATTCCTTTGCATTGGTGAGAAAAATAGTTAGATGCAATATTATGAGTTATTTAATGATTACAATCAAATAGAGAGTAGGGTTTCTTAAAACAAGTAATTTCAAATAATAAAATTATAAAAAATTATCAAAAAATCATTGACAGTTTATTTTTTTAAAATAATTCTAATCTTCCGAAGAAGGATTGTCTTTACCGATTTTTTTTAAACTTTCGGCTAAATTTGAGATCATTTTCAGAGCATTCTTACTTTAGAAATTAAATTCTCTAGGAATTTATAGAGAGATTGTTTTGGATACCAGGATTCTTTGGAATTAAACTCTTAGTTTTTAGTGAAGACTTTCTTATATAATAAATTTTCAACCAATACAAAGAGGAAAGAGTATGATACAAAAAAGAAGAGTCCAATTGGCACTTGTTGCCCTTTTAATTCTGCCAACTTTAGTAGCTTGTGGAAAGTCCCGTCAAGTAAGAGCTTCTGCTGCCGTAGAAAGATCCAAAGCACCTGCTAAACTACCAGCCGATGTAGAAAAAGCATGGAAAAACCGTCATGAAAAAGCTGACTTAATTACTTCTCTAAATGGAATGGAAGCTTTCGACAAAGAAAATCCGCAATTCACAGATGTTAAACTAAATATTTGCAAAGGATATTATCTATTGGCTGACGGACACCTCTGGTTAGAAATGAATGATTCTAACGAAGGCGATACCAAGAAAAAGCAAGCGGATGCCTATGATAGGGGAATTCAATATTGCGAGGCAGCACTTCAGTTAAATCCCGCTCTTAGAGCAGAGGTAGAAAAGGGTGTAGAGATTGAGAAGGCTCTGGACAAGCTCGGTGTGGATGATATAGATGCTCTCTATTGGAGATATGCCAGCCTGGGTAAATGGTCAAGAATCCAAGGGATGACAACATTGCTAGGAAATCGCCCAAAATTCTCGGCAATGATCAAAAAAGTTGAAGAATTAGAAACCCAAATGGGAAAAAAATATTTCTTTGATGCTACTTTGCGTTACCAAGCTGTTGGAAATGCCCTTTCACCAACTGGGGACAAGAAAAAAGCTGACCAACAATTCGAACAAGCCATCAAGAATAATCCAAATTACTTTGCAGTGCGTAACATATTCGCGGAAGCCCGTTTGAAAGGAAATGAAGACGAATTTAAAAAACAAGTTGACTATGTTATGAAAGGCAACCCAAAATCTCACCCTGAGATCGAATCAGAACAAATTGTAGAACAAAGAAAAGCAAAGAAGCTGCTTGAAGACCTCTAAAATTGGAGAATTGAATGTTACGAACATTGATACAAACCCTATTCGCTATTGGAACAGCACTTTTATTGACAGGCTCTGTCGCTGCTGAAACAATTATTAAATTAGCAACCGTTGCTCCCGAGGGATCTCCCTGGACCAATGAGTTGTCAAAGCTGAAAAAAAGAATTGAAGCCGAGTCAAGCGGTCAAATCAAAATCAAAGTTTATCCAGGCGGACAGATGGGAGGAGAAAATGAGATACTCCAACAGGTCATCCGAGGAAAACTACAAGGTGCTGGACTGACAGCAGGAGCATTGGCCAACACAATCAAGGAAATAAATGTCCTCGAAATTCCATATCTGTTTAGTAATCTCGACCAAGCAGACTGCATCCTAGACAAGCACGTATTAGAAGATTACAAAGCACTCTTTGAAGCAAAAGGGCTTATTTTTGTTACTTGGGCTGAAAACGGATACAGAAGTATTGGAACAAAATCCAAACTAATCAAAACACCAGATGACATGAAAGGAATCAAAATTAGAATCCAAGAATCTCCTGTGCATATCGCATACTGGAAGCAAATGGGTGTAAGTGGAATTCCAATCGCTATCCCAGAAGTTCTTCCTTCCCTCCAAACTGGAGTTGTAGATGGTTTTGATAACACTCCGCTCTTCACTCTAGCGGCAGAATGGCAAACAGCTATAAAGTATTTTAGCTTAACAAGGCATATCTACCAACCAGCGGCTATTGTTTACTCTAAAAAATTCTGGGACACACTAGACGATGAGCAAAAAAAGACTCTCATGGGAGAAGGAAATGCTCTTGCACCTAGTGCCAGAAAAGCGGTTCGAGCAATTGAGAATAATATGATCTCTACTCTTAAAAAAGCAGATGTTGAAGTCTATGAACCAAATGCTGCCGATTTAGCAGGATTTAAGTCTGCCGCTGCGGCTATGGCTGGTCCAATCGTTGGTAAGATTGGAGGCAACTCGAAAGTTATTTATGACAAAATCATCAATGCTAAGAAGGCATGCGGAGGTTGATAAAACCTTCGCTTTCCAAAAAAAATAAAAAGGAGTAGCCTCTTTGAAAGCTATCGAGAAAATTCTAGGATATTTGAATGTTGTGGAAAAGTGGGGAGGGGGAATTTGCTTCCTGCTTCTCACTTTGTTAATGTTTTCTGACGTTGCAAAGCGAGAGGTTATAGACAACCTCTTGAATGGTACGTCGTCAAAAATGCAAGCATTTGCTGACAGTTCTGTTGCTAAGTCTATGGGTGATTGGGCTGTTAACTCAGCACTTGCAATCAAACAGAGTTCTGAATCTAGCTTAAATTGGATCGGCTCCGGTGGTATAATATGGGCTCAAAAGCTTGCCTTATATTTTATGCTTTGGGGTGGGCTTTTTGGAACAGTTTGTGCTTCAGCGAAGGGAGCTCATCTAAGGCCAGAAATTGCAGACAAAATACTTCCAGAAGCTGTTGTTCCGTATGTAAAAATCGCAGAGCAGATTGTGATTTCTGGATTTTTCCTTTTCTTGAGTTATTTGTCTTTTCTTTACATCGCAGAGAGTATTGAGCAAGACGAAGTCAACCCTGTAACTGAAATCCACCTTTGGAAAGTTCAGTTGATCTTTCCTTATATTTTTACTTCAATGGGTTTGCGCCATTTACTCTATGGAATCTTTCCTTCTTTATCTCCTACGGAATTGAATGAAGCAACTGAAGCTCTAGAGCTCGCCACACATGAGTTCGAGATGGGTGCACAACATCCAGATTCCGACAAGGAGAATAAGTAATGGGTTCTTGGGGTATTTTACTTTTAATCGTTGTCCTTATTATTTTACGCCAGCCTCTCATTGTGTTGATGGGAGCTGTTACCGTTTTCTGTTATTATTTTCTGCCAGACCCGCCTTTGGTTAAGTTCCAAGAATTAAATGCCATCATCGGAGACTTGTTTTTCGCTGGAGACAAAGAGATATTGCTTGCGATCCCATTATTTATCATAGCGGGAAACCTGATGACACATGGATCTATCGCTCGAAGGTTGATTCGCATAGCAGAGACCGTTACAGCTCCGATCCCTGCCGGTCTTGCTATCGCAGGGGTGTTTTCTTGCGGTATCTTTGCGGCAATTTCTGGTTCTTCACCTGTTACTTTGATTGCTATTGGTGGTTTGATGTATCCTTCTCTAACGAAAGCGGGTTATCCTACCAATTTTTCTATGGGCCTCTTGGCTTCTGGTGGAACCTTGGGGATCATCATTCCGCCTAGTATTCCAATGATCATTTATGCAATTATGGTGGGGGCTTCTGTCACTGATCTCTTTATTGCAGGAGTTGGTCCTGGTCTTTTACTCATGTCACTTTTGATCATCTATTCGATTTTCCGAGCAGGAAACGTTGCAAGAGGCAAATGGGTGTTCTCTGATATTAGAGTTGCATTTAAAGAAGGGACTTTAGCACTTATGATGCCATTGGTAATCTTAGGTGGAATTTACTCGGGTTTCTTTACTGCAACCGAGTCTGCTGCTATCGCTGTGTTTTATGCTATCATGGTTGAGGTTTTGATCCATCGAGAACTAGAATTCAAAAAGATTCCTAACATTATGGCAGAAAGTGCTGAGATGTTGGGTATTTTATTCTTGATCTTGATTATGGCAGTGAGCTTAAACAAGTTTATGATCGAAAATGAGATTCCTCAGAATCTGGTTGCTAAGATGAAAGAACTGGTTACAAGCCCAATCACATTCCTCATCGGTGTAAATATACTCCTCCTCATTGTGGGCATGTTTATGGATATTATGAGTGCCATCTTGGTTTTGGCTCCTCTCCTTGCCCCCATGGCAATCAACTACGGAGTAGATCCCGTTCACTTTGGTATCATCATGATTGTAAACTTGGAGATCGGTTACTTGACTCCTCCAGTGGGGGTAAACCTCTTTGTGGCTTCAGGTATCTTTAAGCAACCTCTAGGTGCTGTGATCAAGTCTGTTGCTCCGATTGTAGGCTTGTTTCTCATTGGTTTGATGCTTATCACATGGATTCCTTCGATTTCTATGGGACTTGTCCCTAAAAAAGAAAAGGTTCTTGAAAAAATGGAAATGAGAGAACCAGAGGAACCTGCCACGGAAAAGGAAGATCCAGTTATAAAACCCGAATAGTATATTTTCTATCGAATACCTAAGCGGTAGATAAACCTTGTAAGTCTAAAATGAAATTTTAGATTTGCAAGGATGATTCGGTCAAACATCTACGTCTGGTAATTTCCTAAAGAACCAAACAAAAGTCTAATTCTCGTCCATCTCAATCTCGTAACAAATGCATTTCCCAATTACAATTCTCCTTGACAAATATTAGAATTTCAGCCAATTTTTCTTTATGTCACCCATTACCCCTTTAGAAGATTTGATTCATCCACTCTCTGTGGAGGCATACCATCTATATTAACTTGGTGGATTTTAAAATGGAAAGTTATAAATCTCCCAAAGATGGAAGTTATACCGAGATACGTCTAGTCAGCAGAGGAGGAGAATTTTCCTCGAATGCAGTCCAAGGATTGATCTTTTCATTAGATTCATTTCTTTAATTTCGCCAATCACAGTAATTTCTCGATTGTCTAAACTAATCCATGTAGCGAATACATACCAAATAAAAAAAAAGAGTTCCCATTTATAAAATCTAACTAAAATAGGAAGTAGATTCGTACGCAATAATTTCTTGCATTGTGTTAAACTGAATTTAAATTCAGAAGAGGTGGGTACTTAATGATGTTTAATTGCGGTTTAGAGTTTGAATGTTTACTAAAAGTAGGTAGTTACAATATTTTTATGAATGTTGTAAGATACTATCCATTTGCAGGTCTATTATTTGCTCTCTTTTACATGTGGAAAAAATCTAGTTTTTTTCGATATAAGATCCAAGAGAAGTACCCCAATGCGGAAAAAATTAAAAAGGAAATAGTCCAATCATTTGTCACTCTCCTTGTATTTTCAAGTATTGCAACAACTGTATATATCTTAAATAAACTAAATGTAATACATATAAAAGTATATAGGGATCCTGAATTGTACGGCGGATTTTCCTATATGATTCTATCTTTTATTTTGGTAACAATTTGGCATGAAACTTGGTTTTACTGGGCACATAGAATTATGCATCACAAGAAAATCTACTCCTATGTACATGCCGTTCACCACCAAAGCGTAAATCCCACTCCTATAGCGGCTTATAATTTTCATTGGATTGAAGCCATTTTCGAGGGAATCTATTTAGTACCATTCTTACTTGTATTTCCTATGTACTACCCTGTATTTATCATTCATACTTTTTATGCTATGTTATTAAATATGTACTTCCATTCGGGATTTGAGTTTTATCCCACAGGATTTACCACTCATCCAATTTTTAAATGGATCAACACTTCTACACATCACAATTTACACCATACCAAATTCAATGGGAATTATGGTCTATACTTCAATTTTTGGGATCGAGTGATGGGAACAAATTTTAAGCAGTACGATGAGTCATTTGAAAAAGTTATTTCCAGAAAAGACTCATTTGAAGCTCAAAAAGTATTAACTTCCTCCAGTATATAACCAAAATAAAGGGGTTTCTTCTTAAAATTAACCCCTTTTCACTATATTTTCTCAATTTTCAAAGAACTCTTTACATCCCTGTACTAAAATAATCCTGCTCTATTAGGAAGTATTTAATATGACGTATTTGATTTATGGTGCAACGGGTTTGATCGGATCTGAAGTAGTAAGACAACTAGTATTTAAAGGTGAGAGTGTAATAGCCTGTACCAGGAAGGCAGCAGATAAAAAGCAAGACACTCACTTAAAATGGATTAGTGTAGATGCGGCTCATCCTGAAAAAGGGACTGAATATCTAGAGCTAACTGAAAGACTTTTTTTAATGGCTCCTGCTGGTAATATGGATCAATTCAAGCTATTAAAGCCATGGATCGACAAAGCTAAGCAATACAGTGTAAAAAAAATAGTACTAATGACCGCAATGGGATTAGAACATGCTCCTCCTGAAGTTCCATTTAAAAAATTGGAGATCTATTTAGCAGAATCTGGAATTGAGTATGTTATACTCAGACCAAATTGGTTTATGCAAAATTTTCAAACTATGTGGTTGGATGGTATTAAGAATAACAAAAAAATATATTTTCCTGGTGGTGATGCAAAGGTGAGTTTTATCCACACCGATGATATTGCTAATTCCGTACTAGGAGCATTTAACAATACAGAAGAAAAAAATAGAGCTTTTTTACTCACAGGTAGAGAATCAATAAATCATTTAGAGGTAACACAAATACTATCTAAAATTATAAAATCAGATATCTCTTATATTGATATTTCAAATGAAGATTTTATGCTAATTTTATCAAGTGCAGGCTTTAGTGAAGAGTATGCTGCATTTTTAGGACATATAGCCAAAGATTTAAAGGAAAATAAATCCATTGCTATTACTGGTGATGTGAAGTATTTAACTGGGAAGGAGCCTATTAAATTTGCAGAATATGTTGAGAGCAATGCACTCATTTGGGAATAGAAAATTTGAAATAAGGGCAAGAATTACCCTTATTTCAAATTTAGATTTATGCTGCAGCTAAAAGTTCATTGAGTGTAATTTTATCAGCTGCTTTTCCATCTTCATATCTCAATAGACCTAATTCTTCATATCTGGGTTTGATTCTATCAGTCAATAAACCAATAGCTTTTAGATTGGGGATCAGTCTTGAAAATAACATTCTTCTAAATTCGCTCATGAGATCAGAACTTACTACAGTATCAATCCATTCTTTACGACTCATCGCATGACCAAAATTTTCTTCATAGTATTCGATAAATAAAAATCTATCTCTCAGAAGTTTGCTAACCTCAAAAGCCCAATCTTCTCGCTCCCTTCTTTTATAATCAGATATTTCTTTTGTATAAAAATCCCTGAGTGCTTCTACGCCATAATGTACATGTCTTGCTTCATCTGAGATGACATTTTTTAAAAGTTCACGTAGTAGGGGCTCTTTTGTAAATCTATATAACATCCCAAATGCACCCAATGCCAGACCTTCTATCATGATTTGCATACCTAAAAATTTTATATCCCAATCAGAGGAAGTTGTTAGAGCATGAATGATGACGAAGAGATTGTCATTGATCTGGTAGAGTTTGTTGAGTTTTGTATCGAGATACTTTTGAAATACTTCCACATGACGGGCTTCATCCATGACTTGAGTAGATCCGTAGTACTTAGCTCCCATCCAAGGAGTAGCTTCCACTGTCATTGATGCTGCATACAATGCCCCCTGTTCACCATGTAGAAAATTAGACAATAGCCAAGAAACTGTTGAATGTAGCATTTTTCCTTTTTCTTTCTCGGACATTTTTCTATAGCTGACATGGTTGTACATAGGTTGGAGCTTTTCAGGAAATATTTGTAAATCTAAATTTGTGGGATCTACATCCGTTGTCCATAGGAGATCATCGGAATCCCACTGTCCTTTTTTTGCTTTCTTATATAGGTTCATAAATTCAGGATTACCAAAATTACTATAAGACCAATCATAATGAATCTCATGACCTGATTTCATGCCAATATCTTTTTTCTTCCCTTCTTGTAGTACAAAACCTGATATTGCGGATGGTAGTAAATCAAAAGCTACTTTAACATTTCTACCCGCCATTCCTGTGATCACATCGATTGTATTGTTTTCTAGCATTATAATTCTCCTGTTTATCTATTATTTTAGTATTACTTTATAGCCATAAATATTTTAATTAGCTCTAGTCCTTGCATGGGATAAACGCTTCCCATTGGATCAAGTTTTTTTTGTAGAATATGACCTATAAAAAAACTTAGTAGTGTTGTTGATTCTGTTTCATTTTGAAAATTGAGCTGCTCTTGGAGGATTTTTCTAATAAGTCCAGTAATTTTAGATATAATTCCATCTGTATCTACCCCTC
>Ga0209550_10004668_pt1 | contig 12954 bp, 8 predicted proteins | sample LauGreSuBDMM15SN_2_FD_187567 | JGI IMG/M metagenome (GOLD analysis project Ga0209550, IMG submission 187567) | Freshwater lake microbial communities from Lake Michigan, USA - Su13.BD.MM15.SN (SPAdes) (version 5) | ecosystem: Environmental > Aquatic > Freshwater > Lake | place: Lake Michigan, USA... | reverse complement strand
AGGGATCAGGACCAAAATCAACAATACGACTGCAAAGCCGAAAAACCATATACACGTGCGCCGCCATGCTTGGATCGGAACCGTCAGCACCAATGTCGCCAAGAATGTGCCAATGACGGCAAAGACAGACTGTCGGATCACAAATGAATAACGACTGAGATTTTGTCCGCGCGGACCATCCGCTAAAGCGATCGCGGCTGAATACACCATAAGAATACCGATACCGACCAATATCGCACTGGCCACAATTAACACCATATCGTAGTTGCGCATGGCTGTGCGGCCAGGCGGAACGGCATTCACACTCGCGGTCAGCTCAGCAAAGAGGCTCACACCACCTCCCCTTGCTCAAGCGCCAACTCAGAAACCGCATCCGCAAACACTTGCCCACGATGCGGATAATTACGAAACATATCAAAACTCGCGCACGCAGGCGACAAGACTACGGCGTCTCCCTCTGTCGCATGACCAAACGCACGCGCGACGGCATTCTGCATGTCAGTCGCAAAATCGATGGGTGCCACGCTCGAGCTTAATACCTGTGCGATCAGCGTCGCATCCTGTCCAATCAGCGTCACGGCGCGAGCATGTTTTGCAATGATTGGCGCGAGCGGCGAAAAATCCTGCCCCTTACCAACGCCCCCGGCGATCAATACAAATCGACGACCTAAGCCGTCTAGCCCAGCCACCGTCGCACCAACATTGGTTCCCTTGCTGTCATTAAAGAAGTCCACGCCACCAATCGTGCGAATAAACTCCATGCGATGGGGCTCACCCAAATACTGCGTCGCGGCGCGCAGCATCGGCGCAAGTCCAGCGCCGCAAGCCCGTGCGAGTGAGAGCGCTGCCAGACAGTTCAAGGCGTTATGCATCCCCTTAATGCCTAAGGCATCGGCCGGCATCATGCGAATCGTCCGACCCGGATGACGCTGCGGCGCCGGCGCGTTCTTTTTACGCTTAACGGGCGCGGGCAAATCGTCGCCAAACTCAGTGGGCTCGCTTATACACAGCCAAGTGACACCGTTGTTGATCTCTACCCCAACGTCACCAACCAGCATCGGTCCATCGCGACCAAAGCTGCGTACATTTAAGGTCGTCAACGCGTCAACCATTGCCATCACGCGCTCATCATCTCTATTGACGAGCATAGTGTCCGCCATCTCAAAAATCCGAGATTTTGCCGCAGCGTATGCCTCCATCGTTCCATGCCAATCCAGATGATCTTGCGTAAGATTCAACACGGTGGCCGCAGTACAACGCAACGTGCGGGTTGTTTCGAGCTGGAAACTCGACAACTCAAGCACCCATACATCGGGCAAATCATCAGCCTCAAGCGCCTCGGTTAGGGCATGCAATGCTGCTGGACTAATGTTGCCTGCCGCACGGACTTTTATGCCGGCAGCCGCAAGCATGTGCCGAGCAAGTGCCGTCACGGTCGTCTTGCCGTTTGTACCGGTGATACCCAACACTTTAGGCGCGTACCCTCTCTCTTGCTTGAGTTGTGCCAGCGCCCGCGCGAACAACTCAATTTCACCAATGATTTCAATCGATCGCGACTGCGCAGCATCGAGTAACTCACGGACGGGAGACATACCCGGTGCAAGCCCGGGGCTCAACACCAAGGCATCGACGTCGTCTAGCAAGTCCTCAGCAAATACATCACAACCAAGATGGAACTCGATTGCAGTGGGGTCGATATCTTTTTGTAGCGCCTCAAGACCTGTCGGCGCTGCACGTGTATCGGCCACGCGCACCCTTGCACCCTGACGCACGCACCAACGCGCGGCGGCAACGCCCGTCTCGCCCAGTCCGACGATCAGGACGCGAGAAGGAAAAATTTCAACGTTTATAGAATCGTTCATCGAATTTTGAGTGAAGCTAAACCAACAAGCACCAGCATCATGCTGATAATCCAAAACCTAATGACTACCTGCGTCTCTTTCCAGCCACCGACTTCAAAGTGATGGTGTAGCGGTGCCATGCGTAGGATTCGGCGCCCAGTCCCATATCTACGTTTGGTGTATTTAAACCAAGCGACTTGTATCATGACGGATAGCGTTTCAACAACGAATACCCCGCCCATGATGAACAAAACAATTTCCTGTCGCACAATAATTGCGACCGCGCCCAACATGCCACCTAACGCAAGCGCACCAACATCACCCATAAATACTTCCGCGGGATGAGCGTTAAACCACAAGAACGCCAAGCCTGCTCCAGCAAGCGCCGCACACAAGACCATCACTTCACCAGCGCCTGGAATATAGGGGAACAACAAGTACCGCGAGTAATCGACGCGACCAACCACATACGCAAATACGCCAAGTGCCGATCCCACCATTACGGTTGGCATGATGGCCAAGCCGTCCAAGCCGTCAGTCAGATTCACTGCGTTACTTGTCCCGACAATGACCAGCCAGCTCAAGCATACGAAACCAAAGACGCCAAGCGGATAGCTAACCGTCTTGAAAAACGGCACAATCAAATCGGTGCGCGTTGGCAACACTAAGGTGAATCCGCTGTTTACCCATTCACGCATGAGGGGCCAGACATTGCTCGTTCCGGGTGCCGAAATAGCAAACGTCAGATAGACCGCAGCGATCAGACCGATCAACGCTTGCCAGAAAAACTTTTGACGCGCCGGCATACCTTCTGGATCGCGATGTACAACCTTGCGGTAGTCATCGATCCAACCAACCCAACCAAAACCAAACGTGACAAGCAACACGACCCATACAAAACGATTACTCCAGTCTGCCCATAGCAGCGTGCTGACTCCGATGGAGATCAAAATAAGTACACCACCCATGGTGGGTGTGCCAGTTTTAGCGAGATGGCTTTCGGGTCCATAGCTGCGAACAGCCTGACCGATCTTTAGCGCGGTCAGCTTACGAATAACCCACGGTCCCGCGATCAGTCCAATGAGTAAAGACGTCGCACACGCTAGCACCGCGCGCAGGGTGATGTACTCAAACACAGCAAAACCGCGTATGTGGTTATCTGCCAGCCAACCGAACAACTCATACAGCATGCTTCACCACCTTCCCGGGAGTTGTTCCAAACTTTTCGATATATCCGCGTACAACACGCTCCATGCGCATAAACCGCGAGCCTTTAACCAGCAAACTCGCGACGTTCATCTTGCCTAACGCCTCACACACCTGCTCCGGCGAGTCGTAATGTCGCGCACCCTGACCAAATGCCAATACGCTATCGCGCGTGGCTTCTCCTAAAGTCAACAGGGTGTCAACGCCTCGCGTTCGGGCATACGCACCAACTTCTGTATGCATCGCCGCACCGTTGTTACCCACCTCGCCCATATCCCCCAACACCAACACGCGAGGGGCAGGCAAACTAGCCAAGACGTCAATCGCCGCACGCACAGAGTCTGGGTTTGCGTTGTAGGTGTCGTCGATCAGTACCCGCCCATTTTCGAGTCGATGCGGCTGCATACGGCCATTCGCAGCACGAAAACTCTGCAAACCTTGCACGACGGCGGCTAACGGCGCGCCACTGGCCAGCGCACATGCGCCAGCGGCAAGCGCATTGCGCACGTTATGCATTCCCGGCACAGGCAAAACCACCTCACCTTGCCCTAATGGTGTGTGCAGCACGAAACTAGAACCCAAAACATCTGAGTCAATGTCACTAGCCCAGACGCGAGCGGGAGCAGTCAACCCAAACGTACTGGATGCGTGCTGGCCAGCCATGCCAGCCCATAAGGATGTGAACGCATCGTCGGCTGGATAAATCTTCGTACCACCCGGCATAAGTGAATCAAACACAGCAGCGTTTTCAAGTGCAACCGCTTCAACGCTCACCATAAACTCTTGGTGTTCGCGCTGGGCATTATTAACGAGCGCCACAGTTGGCTGAGTCACTGCAGCTAGAATCGCGATCTCGCCCGGATGATTCATTCCCAACTCAATTACGGCAACTTGATGTGGTGTACGCAGTCTCAGTAATGTGAGTGGCACACCCAATTCATTGTTTAAGTTGCCTGTCGTGGCCAAACGATTGCTTTCTCCTACCCATGCAGCAAGGATCGACGCGATCATTTCTTTAGTCGTTGTCTTGCCGTTGCTTCCTGTGACGGCAATGATTGGCAAGGCAAACTGCTTACGCCATGCTCGCCCAAGCATCAATAGCGCTGCACGCGTATCGCCCAACGCGATCTGTGGGAGCGCAACGCTTGTGTCGGCCTGATCGACAATCGCGGCGACCGCGCCCGCAGCAGCCACCTGCCCAAGATAATCGTGCCCATCAAAATTATCGCCACGTAGCGCTAAAAACACTGCACCCGCATCCAGCTTTCTGGAGTCGGTCTGGATGCTGCACTCCTGGCGCAATATCAAACCTGCCTGCGCCCACTGACCATCGTCAAAAGCGACACGCTGACCCATAGCCTCTTGGTAGGCCTCATGGCCTTTGCCTGCCAGCAACACAATATCTTCTGTATCCGCGCTCAACACGGCGTGCAGGATTGCCTGCGCGCGGTCGACTTCAATCAGCACGTTTGCTGCACCACTGGCCAAACCAGCAATGATGTCGGCCATGATGGCTTGTGGTGCTTCGTCGCGCGGATTGTCGCTAGTGACAACGACTCGATCTGCTAGCTTTTGCGCTACAGCACCCATTAGCGAACGTTTTCCCGCATCTCGATTACCGCCACAACCAAAGACACACCATAATTTTGCGGCACGACTTTGCGCGATGCCGTGCAACGTACGTAAGACCCGCTCTAATGCATCCGGCGTATGGGCATAATCCACTATCACCGTTGGGCTCGGTGCGCGAGAGAGGATGGGATAAATCCGCTGTAGCCGTCCGCTGACGGGGTGAATTTTCTCAAAGGCGGCACCAACGCGCGCGAGGCTCCAACCGAGCTGGCGCAATAAGCCAGCCACGCATAAAAGGTTTGCGACATTGTGGGCACCAAGCACTTGGGTCTGTACCTTCACGCACTCCAAGTGTTCGCACAACACAAAGGCTGCACCATGCACGTTCGTCGAGAGCTCTTTCGCCGTGAGATTCGCTGAGTCTGCCTGCCGCGACAAGCTAAAGGTGATCGTCGGCACTTCCACCGTCCGCGCCAACTTCACCCCGACAGGATCGTCGACATTCAGCACAACCCCCTGTAACCCCACGTGTGTAAACAAGCGCAGCTTGGCTGCCTCGTACGCTTGCATGGTCAGGTGGTAATCAAGATGGTCTCGCGATAAATTCGTAAACGCCGCGTGCCTGATACGAACGCCATCGAGTCGACCTTGATCTAGACCGATCGAAGACGCCTCAATCGCAACAATTCCAGCGCCACGCGCGCGCATCTCTGCCAACGCGCGGTGCACAGACACGACGTCGGGGGTCGTCAATTGCCCGCCCACAGTCATTCCATCGGGGTAGGCTACCCCTAGGGTGCCGATCACACCAACCGCGACACCCTCCACGCGCAGCGCCTGCGCCAACCACTGCACGCAACTTGTCTTCCCATTCGTGCCGGTCACCGCAACTACACAAAGATCCGCCGACGGTTGGCTATACCAACTATCCGCAAATTCTCCGACTCGTGCCTTCAAATTCTCAACGCCGAACATAGGAATGGGAGCCGAGCGGTCTTGCCATTCGCTGATGTTTTCAACATGCAGGACAATCGCAGCGGCTCCGGCTTGAATCGCGGCTTCCACATAGGTTCGTGCGTCCCCGACAAGCCCGGGGCATGCAACGAAAACATCTCCCGCCTTTAAGGTTCGGGAATCCATATGCAGCTGCGCATCAGGCCCGACTGTCGCTCTGAGTTTTTCAATGAGCGTCTGAAGTGCAAGATTCTTTGCGAACAGTTCGGCGTGAATCATCTTGCGCCTCCCTGCGTCACCGCAACCGTCGAAGCGAACGGCGCATCGGGTTGCACACCCATAATGCGTAAAGTGCTGCCCATGATGCTTGCATAGACCGGTGCAGCAACACGTCCGCCGTAATACACACCTGAACTCGGCTCATCGATCGTCACCGCAACAACAATCCGTGGATCGGACACCGGCGCAAAACCGACAAAAGAGCCGCGGTAGCGACTCGTGCTGTATTTACGATCAACAATTTTGCGTGCGGTGCCGCTTTTGCCAGCGACCCGATACCCTTGCACTTGCGCAGCCTTCGCACCTTCCGGACCCGCTGCCGCCTCGAGCCATAAGCGCACGCGCCGCGCCACCTCTGGTGGATAGACTTGGGTCGTCGCAGGCGGTTGATCACGCTTAATCAAACTCAAGCTCACCATGTCGCCATCACGGGCAAATACAGAATAGGCACGCGCCATTTGCAACAAGGATACGGACATGCCATATCCATAAGACATGGTCGCTTTTTCAATCAAGCGCCAACGCTCCCAAGGACGCAAGCGGCCAGGCACCTCGCCCGGGAAACCCGTTTGAGGCATTTGGCCCAAACCAAGCTCGTTAAAGCGCGCCCACATTTCACGTGACTCAAGCTTCTCTGAAATTAAGGTCATGCCGATGTTGCTGGACTTAAGCAGAATTCCCGCAGGATCAAGCGTTCCATTCGCGCTCACATCGCTGATCGTTGCGCCTTGATAAGCGAATTTTCCATTTCCTGTTCGAAACTGTGTCGCGGGCGTGATGCGATTAAGTTCGAGCGCAAGAGCGACCGTAAAGGGCTTCATGATTGAGCCCGGCTCAAACGTATCGGTTAGCGCCTGATTACGCATGTTGCCGCTACGAAACGTTTCGCGTTTATTGGGATCGTAGGTTGGCATATTGCCCAGCGCCAGTATTTCACCCGACTTGATATCGATCACTACCGCGGCAGCTCCTTTTGCCTTGTTCGTGACCATCGCCTCTTGCAGTGCCCGATAGACCTGATACTGAATACGTGTATCGATGGACAACTGAATATCGCGTCCATCGACCGCCAGATCGATGTCCTTCACATCATCGATCTGACGTCCCATACGGTCACGCAAGATTCGGCGGCTTCCGCCCTTTCCGGCCAACTGATCGTTAAATGCAAGCTCGACACCCTCTTGACCATGATCGTCGAGTGTATTTAGGCCAACAATATTGCCCGCGACCTCACCTTCTGGGTAATAGCGGCGATTGTCTCTGTGGAGACTAACGCCCGGGACTCGCATTTTTTGTATCAGCTGAGCAACTTCGATGGGCACCTGACGTTTCAAATAAATAAACGTCTTTTTCTCTGGGTCGATCTTTGTTTTCAGATCGGCCTCGGGCATATCGAGCAACTCGGCTAGCTTTTTCAAGCGCTCAGCACTTAAGGTTTGGGCGTGCTTTGGCGTAAAGCCGATCGCCCGCGCAGGGATACTCGCTGCCAGCACGACACCATTGCGGTCCAAAATCTTGCCTCGACTTGCGTACAAGGGCTGCGTCACCTCGTAGCGCTTTTCACCTTGTTGCTGCAAAAACTCTGTGGTGAAACCTTGCAAGTAAATTGCCCGTCCAACTAACGCCAAGAACGCCACGCCAATCAACGACAACACTAGTCGTCCGCGCCATATTGGATAGGCCACCTTGAGCACAGGGTTGTTGAAAAACGGCATGTGCTTCATCGGCGGCTCCCGACGGCTGGAGCCGCCTGGTTTGCGGACGACTGATTCGCAGAAGGCTGGCTCACATAGATAGTGCGCTCTGGCACAATCACGTTCATCCTAAGCTCTTCGCGCGCGACCTTGTCAACGTGAGCATTACGCGACGCCTGGGCCCGATCTAGCTGCAATTTACGCCAATCAATCTCAAGGTCTTCGGCTTGCGTTGTGTATTTATCTAACTGGTTGTAAAGCTGCCGAGCCTGATACCGCGCCGTGACTAGAGAGATCGCTGAGAACATCAAAACAAAAGCGGCCAGCACGGAGAGACGTCCCATCAACGCGCCCCTCTATTGGAGCGTGTCGACGCTGGTTGTACCCGGGGCATAAACGCTTGAGCACCTTCGGGACCTAACGCAGTGTGCGTGCGCTCGGCAACGCGCAAGACAGCAGAACGCGAACGAGGGTTTTCGGCTATTTCAGTGTCGCTTGGCAATACCCGCGCGAGCGCCAACAAGACTGGCTGTGGCATTTCACTTTCGCGCAGAGGGAGGCGGGCATACACAGCTTCCGGTTTGGATGCTGCGGTGATGAACTGCTTGACGACGCGATCTTCCAAAGAGTGGAAGCTAATCACGGCCATACGTCCGCCTGTTTTTAATAAACTCAGAGCTGCCGGGAGGGCGCTCTCGAGCTCTTCGAGTTCATGATTGATGTAAATCCGTAAAGCCTGAAAGGTGCGTGTAGCCGGATGCTGGCCCTTTTCGCGCGTGCGGACGGTGCCTGACACGAGCTCGGCGAGCTCGAGCGTGGTTGCCACCGGATTTGTTGCGCGGCGAGCAGCAATCGCCTTTGCAATCTGAAAAGCAAACCGTTCTTCGCCATATCGTCCTATGACCTCCCGCATGTCATCTACACTTGCCAGCGCCAACCATTGCGCCACTGTCTCACCGCGCGTCGTATCCATTCGCATATCTAGCGGACCATCCCGCATGAATGAAAAACCACGCCCTGCCTCGTCAATCTGAGGTGAAGACACCCCCAGATCCAACATCACACCGTCGACCTCGTGCACGCCCAACGCAGACAACGCATCGACCATGCTTGAAAACGCATCATGGACAACCGTTACTCTGGCGTCCTGTGCTGCCAACTCTTGCGCCGCGGCAATCGCCTGCGGATCCTTATCAAACACCACGAGCCGTGCGTCGACATTCAACCTCGCTAATAACGCGTGCGAATGTCCGCCACGGCCAAATGTCCCATCTACATACACGCCGGACAATCTCGCCTGCTGATCAGGCAATTCATCTAAAGCATGCGAACCGCGACGGCCATACTGCACACCCACCAGCGACTCGACTGTCGGCTCGAGCAACACGGGCCGATGGACAAACTGCGTCACGGCTTAAAACGAAAACTGGTTCAGCACATCACCCATACCTTGCGACAAATCAGCAGCCTCTCGGCGCGCCAAGGCAGCGGCATCCCATAATTCAAAGTGCGCGCCCATCCCAAGCAGCATCACATCGCGCGTGAAACCAGCAGCCGAGCGCAATTCAGGCGCAATCAAAATGCGTCCTGATCCATCAATTTCTACATCTTGAGCACTGCCGAGCAACAAGCGCTGCAGAGCACGCGCTTGCATCGGAAAAGCAACGATCTGTTCACGCTTGATTTCCCATTGCGCTCTGGGATAGACCAGCAAGCAACCATCGGGATGGCGCGTGAGTGTCAGGCAGCCCTGCGCCTGCTCGACTAGAGCATCGCGATGCCGGGTCGGGACATTGATCCGACCTTTCGCATCCAGCGTTAGCGCACTACTTCCTTGAAACACCCCATTTACCCCACTTAAATACACAAAAACCTACTTTTCACCACTCTAAGTGAATGATTGAGCTTGGTCAAGTGCACTACGCATTTTTTTCAATGGGATCAAGGACTTAGATAGCTTTTTTGAAATATTTAAGAATTGAAATACTCAAATAAATCAATGGATTGGCGAATCAACTAAATGTTGATTATTAAGTATGGGATTAGGGATAACCCGAATAAAATAAATTACAGTGAGGTGCAAGGCGAATCTATAGGCCGGATTCTGTAAACCCACTTGCGTGGGTTGGCAATCATTCCTCTGGGCAAATCATTGCTGAAGTGCTCTAGCCACCTACCCGCATACTCGGGCGAGCCGCCCAACGTGACACGAGGTCACACGTATGCCTATTTGGTGTTGCTCCGGATAGAGGTTGCCGCGTTTCACCCTGCAATGTTCAAGACGCAAGCGCCTCGTGCACCACGGGAACACCGTGGCAGAGTGCGCCCTTCGGCGTACCCCCATTGCAGACTCGTCTCTGTGGCCCTAGTCCTCGAGGATAGGCAGATTCGCACCCACCTACCCTCGGACGGTCGTTAACCGTTATCCCGCTCTATGGAGTCCGGACCTTCCTCGATGCCATCAGGCACCGCGATTACCCAACTCGCCTTGCCCCTGCATTGTACGACCCATTACTCCAGGCCTTCATACATGGTCCGAACGCGAGCAATAAGCGATAAACGCGCCGTCCTGCGACAATAGCGGTCTAACAACCCACTTCGTGCCCCGCACGTGCGTAACTTACATGTCGATTGCCCTGATTACACTCAATGGCGTGCACCTCGCCTATGGTCATCACCCCCTCCTGGATGGCGCCGATCTCGCCATTCAGGCGAGTGAGCGGATTGGATTAATCGGACGCAACGGCGCAGGAAAATCCTCCCTCCTGCGGTTACTCGATGGCCGTAACCTGCCCGATGATGGGGCCATAAACGTTGCAGGCCATGTCCGGGTCGCAACAGTAGAGCAAGAGCCCACATTAGACGAAACACTTACCATCGAAGAAACCGTCATGGGCGAATATGACCCGGACAGCGAGGACTGGGGACGTGCTTCGCGTGTACGCGCGCTCATCGATAAGCTAGAGCTTTCGCCAGACGCTCGTGTCGGTACATTATCGGGCGGCATGCGCAAGCGTGTTGCACTCATCAGTGCGATTGCCGATGACCCAACACTGCTTCTGCTCGACGAACCAACCAACCATCTCGATCTAGACGGTATTGCGTGGCTTGAAGCGACACTCAAGCAATGGCCAGGCAGCGCCATCATCATCACACACGATCGTCAATTTTTGGATTTAGTCGCCACGCGCATCGTCGAGCTCGACCGTGGCCAGCTACTGAGCTTTCCCGGTAACTTTACCGACTGGCAAGGACACAAAGCGCAATGGCTAGAGTCACAGCGCCTTGAGAACGCACGTTTTGACAAACTATTGGCACAAGAAGAAGTCTGGATTCGCAAAGGTGTCGAGGCACGCCGAACGCGCAATGAAGGTCGGGTGAGACGTCTTGAACGCTTACGAGTGGAGCGTGCAGACCGTCGCGAACGACAGGGGAACGTTCAGCTCGCACTAGATGCTGGTCAACGCTCTGGAAAGCTCGTTGCCGAACTTGTCGACGTCAGCAAGTCTTTCGGTGACCGTTGCGTGATCAAAAACTATTCGACCACGATCATGCGAGGCGATCGGATCGGCTTGATCGGTCCAAATGGAGCGGGAAAATCCACACTACTCAAACTCATCCTCGGCACACTCGAACCAGATAGCGGCACCGTCAAACTCGGCACCAACCTGAGCGTCGCCTACTTCGATCAGATGCGCAGTCAACTCGACGAGAACGCGACTCTTGCCGACGTGATTAACCCTGGAAGTGAGTGGATTGAAATCGGCGGCACCCGCAAGCATGTCATGAGCTACCTAGGTGACTTTCTGTTTGCGCCTGCGCGCGCCCAATCACCCGTTAAAAGCCTCTCCGGAGGCGAACGTGCACGCTTGTTGCTCGCACGTCTGTTCGCGCGGCCTGCCAATATCCTTGTTCTCGACGAGCCGACCAACGACCTGGACATTGAAACGCTCGAGCTACTTGAAGAGCTTTTACAAGACTATCCGGGGACTGTGCTGCTCGTCAGTCACGACCGAACGTTTCTAGACAACGTGGTCACACAGACCATTGCGAGCGAAGGCGACGGCAAATGGATGGATTACGTCGGAGGCTTTGCTGATTGGGAACGTCAGCATAAGGCCCGCAAGCCGCGCGCAGCGATCGACCAGGTAAAAGCCGCGAGCGGCACGCCAGTAACCAGTGCCACCAAATCTGCCCAGACCACGCAGAGCGCAGTCGTTGCGTCAACGCGTGCCCGCGGCATTAAGCTTGCTCCGTGGGAAACCAAGGAACTAGACGAACTGCCCGCAATCATTCAAGGCTTAGAGGCAGAGCAAGAATCCCTGGTGGCGCAGATGAGTGACAGTGCGCTTTACAACAACGAACCCACCAAGTTCTCTGCGATCCAAGAAAAGCTCGCACACATCGAAAAAGAGCTCACCAAAAAATTCGAGCGCTGGGAAGCGCTCGAAGCTAAGTCCCTGTCCTGACCAGAGCAATCAGGTTGAGCAATTACCGCTCAACCATTGACCAAGGCAGTGACTCGCCAGCCGCGAGCGGCACGATACTTTCGTCCCCAAACGCTAATTCTTGCGGAATAGTGAAGGGCTCGCGACGCAGAGTGATTGTGCCTTCGTTGCGCGGCAAGCCATAAAAATCTGGCCCACGCAGGCTCGCGAACGCCTCGAGCTTGTCGAGCTTACCCGCGCGCTCAAAAGCGGTGGCGTACAACTCCATGGCGTGCAAAGCCGTATAGCAGCCCGCGCAGCCGCACGCGTGCTCTTTTAAACCCTTGGCATGGGGTGCGCTATCCGTTCCCAAGAAAAACCGCGGGCTATCGCTTGTGGCGGCCTCTACGAGTGCCACTCGATGCACTTCTCGCTTAAGAATCGGCAAACAGTAAAAATGCGGGCGTACTCCGCCTTGAAAAATTGCATTGCGGTTGTACAGAAGATGTTGGGGAGTGATGGTCGCCGCGACGGGCCCTTCTGCGTCGCGCACGTACTGCGCACCGTCTTTGGTAGTGATATGTTCGAACACAACAGGCAACGCTGGCAACGCCTTACGCAAGGGGATCATGACGCGGTCGACAAACAAGGCCTCCCGATCAAAGACATCCACAGACGGGTCCGTGACCTCTCCATGAACCAACAACGGCATCCCAACGCGCTGCATCGCCTCTAGCGCCGGCATGCAGCGGCCAAGCAGGTCAGTGACCCCTGCGTCAGAATTCGTCGTCGCCCCTGCGGGATACAACTTGACCGCGAGCGCAGCCCCCGTCTCCTTGGCACGCAAAATTTCATTTGGGGTCGTGTTGTCAGTCAAATAAAGCGTCATCAACGGCGTGAAATCTTCTTTAGCCACGCCAACCTGCGCCATCGCCTGCTCGATATGGGCGCGATAGGCTTGGGCCAACGCCACCGTGGTGA
>Ga0209550_10004667_pt1 | contig 12955 bp, 5 predicted proteins | sample LauGreSuBDMM15SN_2_FD_187567 | JGI IMG/M metagenome (GOLD analysis project Ga0209550, IMG submission 187567) | Freshwater lake microbial communities from Lake Michigan, USA - Su13.BD.MM15.SN (SPAdes) (version 5) | ecosystem: Environmental > Aquatic > Freshwater > Lake | place: Lake Michigan, USA... | reverse complement strand
CGGTGGATCTCGCATCTGTAACCGACGAGTCGCTCCGAGATCCGACCTCTGGCGAAAAGGGCACCAGCGGCGACGAGCCGCTCGCCGACGAGGCTGGTGCGGCGATCAGCAGGTTGCCAAGCCCTGACGGCTTGCGACGCGCGGAGACGCCGGCGCCCTCGTACCACTGGTCTAGCGTCGTCTCGGGCTCCTCGGTCGACGGCACGAGGGGCGAGGAGACGAGCCGTTGCCGTTTGGACGCGGCGCTCGCCGGTGGCGCGGCCGCAGGCAGGCGCGGGGCGTTCGCGCCCGAGGCGGCGCCCAGCGCGTCGTACACCATGGCAGCGACTTTGGCGGCGCTGCCCTCGAGTACGAACGAGCCTGCGTTCGGATAGATGCCGTTGCTGCCCGCCGAGCCGTGCCCACTAGAACGCGATTCGGCCGAAGAGGGCTGCGAGGTCGACATACCGAGCAGCGCGGCGACGCCGTCGGCTTCATCGCGCGGCGTGGGCGGTTTGAGTGAGTGGAGTGAGCTCGAGTACGAGCTGTGGCCGAGCGACGAGCGAGCTGAGAGCGGCTGCTGTGCCGCCAGCTGCGCCGCCAGTTGGCCAGCAGAGGGCAGCACGCCCGACGAGAGACCCAGGGCCGCCGAGAGCAGGGCAGCCGAGGGCAGCGCCGCACCGTCCGCCTGCAGCTGCTCAAAGGTGCGTGGCGAGAGGAAATGGTGCGGGCTGGAGAGGCAACCAGCCTGCTGGAAATCAGAGTCGTAGATGGCAAGGGGCGACGCGACATGCGACTGATGGTTCGGCGAGAGGGTCAGGAGTGGCTTCTCGGCCGGCTCACCCATCATCCTCTGGAGCGTGCGCGTCGTGGTCACCAATCCGAGCAGCTCGTCCACATTGAAGCCCGCGCCCTCGTCGTCCGACTCTGCCTCGCCGTCTGAGAGGCCCTCTGCCGACGGGCCCAAGCCGGCTGACGGGCCCCACTCATCGTCCTCGTCCACCTCGGTGGGAGCCAAGGACGCAACCGCACGGCCGCGCTTGCGCCCGCCGCCGCCGCCGTTTCTGCGGCGCGGCGCTTTGGGCTCCTTGGGCTCCGCCTTGGCCTTGCTTGGTCGTTTGGACGAGTGTGGACGCGTGTCCTTGGCTCCCTTCGAGCGTGACACGTCGGCGCTGTCCTCGCCCTCGTTGCCCTCTCCCTCCTCGTCGGCTTGCGCCTTCTTCGGCTTGGCGCTCGAGCGGCGACGCTTGCGCGGCCCGCCCTCCTCCGCCTCGGGCTTGTCGTTCCGATGCAGCAAGCTCTTCTCAACCAGGCGTGTGCAGAAGCACTGAAGCCAGTCCATGTGGCAATTGAGCCTCTGCGTGTTGGCTGCCTCAGCCGCTGCGGCTGCGTCGGCATCGGCGTCATCCGACGGGCGCACCCACGCCGTGTTGAGCTCGTGCATGTGCTCGAGCAGCACCTTGGCATTCGTCTGGTCCTCCTCCGTCACGCCGTGAGGCAGCGGCTGCGCCGAGTCGAGCAGCGTCGACTGCGCATCTGTCGCCGCCGCAAGCGCCGTCGCCGTCAACTGCAGCGACGCCTTCTTCTTGCAGGGCTTGGTGCCCGCGGCGCGCCCCGAGGCGGCCGCGACCGCCGCGGCTGCGGGCGACGTGCTCGAGATCCCGCCCATTCTGGGCGTCGCGTCGGGCGACACGTTCGGCGCGGGTGCAGCCACACCATCAGCCTCGTCGTCGGCGCCCGAGCCTGGATCACTCGCGCCACCGACGGCGGCAGCGGCTGCGGTGGCGGCGGTGATCGCAGCGGCGACAGCATCCTTCTGCTTGTTCGCCAGCCGGTTGAGCTTGCGCAGCTCGCGGCGCAGCGCCGAGTTCCATCGGTTCTTGATCTGGTTGTCAGTGCGGCCGGGCAGTGCCTTGGCAATGTCGGCCCACTTGTTGCCCATCGTCTCATGCGCCTTGAGGAGCTTCTGGTCTTCCTCGAGTGTCCAGTCGCCCTTGTTGATGATCGGGTCCAGGTGATTGTGCCACCGCTCGCGGCACTGCTTGCCCGTCCGCGTGGGCAGCTTGGCGGCGATCACCGACCACGAGCGAGTGCCATGCTCCGCGACGAGGGCAGCGATCTGCACGTCCTCCTCGGCGGTCCAACAGCGGCGCTCGCTCGCTGCGCCCGATGCGTCTGCACCCGTCTGGATGGGGCTCGGCGCAGTCTCGTCGTCCAGGTCTGGCGGCGACGACGGCAGCGCTCCTGTGACGACGGCGGCCACTTGTGGTGGCACTTGCGGCAGCCGCAGCATGAGCTGATTGGCCGGCGCGAACGGTTGCAGCACGGCGGTCGGCAGCACTGTCGGTGGCGCAGTTGCGGCCGGCGCGAGAATCGCCAGCGCGGTTGGTGCACGGGAGCCTGCGTATTGCATGAGGCTACGGTTAGTCGGGCCCGACAGATGAGCCGGTGCCGTTGGAGGGGAGCGCCGTTACAAAAGGACGAGGGGGCAAGTCAAGTCAAGTCAAGTCAAGTCCTCTAGATGGATCCCCTCCGCCATCTCCGCCCACTCCCGTTCTCCCCTGCTGGCTTCCGGAACACATTCGATAGGCTTCCGTATGGTTGTCTGTTGTTTATGTATAGACTTGACTTGACTTGAGAGGGCGCAAACACATTTTGTGGTTTCATTTCATGTGATGAGGCTACCTTCATTAGCCTCGCCGTAGTTAGCGCCTCCTGCGCAACAAGGTTGGCTTCGATGTGCTCTACACGCGCGGCGCGGCGCGGGCGGCGCGTCCGACGGTTACGTCATATAAAGATTTTCTTTCGTCGGCTCTCGAGTCGGTCAACATCTCAACAAGCGCCCATCCACTCGGCCACGGGATGGGCGTTCCAACGGAGCCGCCCGTGCGCGCCGTCAGTCCACGCGTGCACTCGGCACGCCAACGCGCGCTCACGGGCGCGACTAACCGCCGCGACGTCGCTGCAGCCGAGGCGCGAAGCAATGGCTCGGCATCTGCACGCACCCCGTCGGTGTTTTTTGAATCAATTGGGCGGCCGGGAACAGCAGCGCCTACCGTCAACAGTATTAGAGGCGGAATGCCTCTAATGGGTATCACCGATCTGCAGTCGCAGACTACAGAGCGGTCGATGCTGCTCTGCGAGACGCTGCCCGGCTCCACACAGAGCTCAACACGGCCGATGACAGCACCCATGCCGAAGAAGAATGATATCGTGCCGCTCAAGGCGTTGCGGCCCGATTTCGAGCGGCCCACCATGCTAGAGATCGGGCCTGCCATGGTTCCCGCAGTCGGCTCCGACCTCGTGCGCACGATGGATGCCGCTCCAGGCGCATCGACTCGTCCAGCGACGGCCCGGGAGACCACGCGTACCAAGGACGATCTGATCGGGGACGGCAAGTCTCGCAAGCACTCCTCTCAGGCCATCGCAGCCGGCACAAAAGTCGGAGGTCACGCGGAGGCCGTCCTCTCAGTGATGCGGGAATTCTTCCTCACGCGGCCGCTCGGCGTGATGCTCGAGGTCTTCAAGAACCAGGATACCGACAATTCAGGCAGCGTAGATGTCGATGAGTTCAAGGTACGTTGATTGCCACTGATGACCTGCCCTTGCATGCAAGTGCTCACCACGGCGCCCGCCCCACCCTATCACGGCGCGCCCGCCCTAGATGGGGCTAAACAAGCTCAACCTGGGGCTTTCAGGTACGTTGATTGCCACTGATGACCTGCCCTTGCATGCAAGTGCTCACCACGGCGCCCGCCCCACTGACATGGACGCCGTGCTCAAGATCGTGACATGGAGGCCGTCTTCAAGGTGGCTGACATCGATGGTAGCGGCCACATCGCGATGAATGAGTTCGTGAACGTCTTCCGCAACGATAGCTTTGAGCGCCCCGAATTCTTCTGGGACCAGACGCGACCACGCGGGCTACTCGAACGTCAGGATCGGATCATCGCCATGAAGGAGCACAGCCGCGCCAAGGTCCACGTCAAGTATGACACAGATCAGCTCATCGGGATACTTAAGCACAGGGTCGACACGAACTCGGGAACCAAGGAGGTCTTCAATGCACTCGACGGCAATCGCTCTGGCCGCGTCGCCTCGAATGAGATCGTCGACGCGCTGCGCGAGATGCAAGTCTACATCTCCGATCAAGAGGCACAAGATGTCGTTGCCAAAATCAACTCCACAATCAACGATCCGTCGCGCACGAGCATGACCTACGCGGCCTTCACCAGAGCATTCAATCGGGGTTTCGACGTCAAGGAGGTTGGCCTACTTGAGGTTGGCGTGCTCGAAGGCGGTGCCAAGCGAATGCAACCCGAGATCAAGACGCAGCTCGATGGGTATGGTGCGGATGACGCGGGGACTGGGTACGGGTTGAAGGCCGGTGGGCCTCAATCAGCCAGGTGGGTCAAGGTGTGGCGTGACCATCGCGCGGCCGTCGCCACTTCGCCATCGCCACGGCGCCAGAAGGCGGCCCAGGTGGAGGCGGCCCAGGTGGCCGCTCGTAGTGGCCAGATTGACGAGCAGGACTCGCTTCAGCGGTGGGAGGCCATGCGGACGGCGCTTGCAACGCCTGAAGTTACAAAGGCAACGCGTGTCCTCCGTGGCAAGGCTAATAACGCAGCTGTCGAAGAGGAGATGCGGAAGTCAGGCATGCTCGACGGGCGCCACGATCAGATGTCGGCATGGCGCGCGACAGACTATGTAGACACTAATGCACTCGGGCGCTCGCTCAATGTAGTCAACACAATCGGCAAGGCAACAGTTGTGGGCTCTGGGATCGATGATAAGTCTGGGCGTGCCAGCATCGATTGGGCCGAGTATTCGAATGCGGCGGATCAACAGGGTGCGTCTGCGAGGATAATTGGCGAATACCAGCCTCTTGCGGTTGCTCTCGACGCGACGATGCGGAAGGCGTCACCGCGCAGTGCGCTGGATCTCAGGGGCGACGTGAGGACGCTCCCGACTACGCGAGGCGACACCCGAAAACTGGACGCAATTCAAGGTGCGCCTTATGGGTGGCACAGGGGACACCCGAAGGCGGCTCCGAGGGATCCTATTGCCCCGCCAGATTCGACGGCCATCTGCATGTACCCGGCGCCCAACAGCGCCATGTACGCGGACGACAAGAATCGACTAACGCCGCGGCCGACTACTGTACAAACCGCCTACTGGAAGCCGCCCAACGATACTCATGAGCATGCACTCAAGCTTCGCAAAGAGCGCGGCGATCGTATTGCACGCCGGGAGACTGAGCAGCTCGAGGCGGAGCAGCACATCGAGGCTGTCGCTGAGAACCACTTCCAGTCTCTGATCCGCTCGAAGGAAATGTTCAGGGCGCGTTTGGAAGAGATGCAGCGCATCATCGAGTCGCGCCATGCCGAAGGCGGCGTCGAGACAGTCAAATACGAGCCTTCATTTTATGAGGGCGCGCGGCCTGCGCAGCCGCACCTGACCAGCCACTGGAACACGATCAGCCATCGTCACAAGGACCCGCCTCCTCGCGAATTTCGAAAGCAGATCAGCGCCTTCAGAAAGGCCTTCCCCGAGATGGACAAACGTCCGCTGACCGACTCGTTTAAACCAGTCTGGGGAGGCGCTCGTTGAATAGCAGAGTGTTCAGCTGTGAGATCACCCGAACATCCCAAATGCTGAATGGGCACGCGTCGGTTGCGTGACGTGTGATGCGAGCGGCAGAGGGTAATCCCTCAGGACGCGTTACTAAAGAGAGGACTAGACGGTAAGCATCGATCCGCCCTTCGGTCTCTCGGGTATGCTGTCAGGGTTGCGTGCATCACGGCCGCCGGCGGGCACATCGTGAGCATGATCGTGCAGGCGTATGCCGTATCCGATCACCGTATCTTCGGGGCTTTGGACGTATCTGCAGGGGGGTTCAAGACAACAATCCAACACCTTAGACCCCAGAGGCCCTGGGCGCCGACCCCGGGCGAGCCGCGATCGCGACTACCTGGTACCTCAGGCGACACGCTTGGGAGTTGGGTCCGGGGGTCGTTCCACTCCCATGTGAAGATGAATCTTAATGTTTAGAATGTGAAACCTGAATGGCTTGGTTGCCCGGCGGTGAAACTCTGTGGGCCGGTCGACATGCCTCGAGACATGCCGGTCGAGCGTAACAGCTATGAGCTAACCGAGATATCTTACGTTACTTTTCGGAATGGGTGTTGCGACTCCTCGCCCGGCCTCAGGTGGTTCCGGTGACACGACGGTGAAGCCCCGCGGGGCCGTTTGTTAGCTTCTTTGGCGCGCAGCCACGGACGCAACCAGTACCTAAAGGCTTTCACCAGGAGTCTCATCCGCGTGCTGCAACACCGCACGAGCAAATCCCGCCTCCTCATTCGTGGTCCAGCATAGGGCAATTCGTTTACGGGTCGAAAGACTCTCGCTCGGTGTTAATGTAGCGCGAATCTGCACGTCGCGATGGTGCAAAGCAATCGCTTCAGCGGGTAGATAACTGTGTCGCGCATACATGCCACCGGGTGGGTTGTCGTTGTCGCTCACGCAGTAGAGTGGAACGCCCAACAACAAAGACGGCACTGTTGAGAACGAAGACCAGCCGTCCTTGTTGCATGAAACGACGACCCCGGAGGCGTACCGGAAGGCAGTGAAGGCCCAGACTGTGGCGTTAGGCGGTACCATTTGGACGTCCATCGGCAAGAACAATTCTGCAGCTGCAGCACTCAGCACGGCTCGCGCCGTCTCCGCACTGGCGGAATCATCAGACATGAAGACCCACTGTATCGGCGGCGATGCTCCTGTATTGGCCCGTGCCGCTGCCAGCTGCTTGACGATGGCACGCAATCGCTTGTGCGTCTGACGCTCAAATCGTTGCTTCTGCTGGTTGTCTCCCATGAAGCGATCACCGCGCCGAAGGTGCACGAAGACGCGTGGAGTGCGTCGCCGCCTGGCCAAGATCAGCAGCTGCTCGAGGTCACTCGCAGCCGGCGGAATGCAATCGGGGTTGCACTGCACGCCGTAGGCAGCACGGCGGCAGGCGGCAAGAAATTGCTCCAATCTCGTCGATCCCGTTGGCAACAAGCCCTTGAGTTTCCATCGCCACCACAGGATAGCTGGAACGCGATCAAAAGCGAGCTGGTGGTGTGGCCGGGTCGATGGCCCCTCGGGGCCCTTAGGCAGGCCTGCCATTGGTATCCGTAAATCGATCACAGTTGCGTCGCCAGGCTCCTCATCCGGGCCGATGCGTCGCACGAAGTCTGGATACCTGAGGCAGTCTGCGGCCGATCTGGTATCACCAGCAATCCTCTCGTTGAGCTTCTTCCACGGCGGTGCCCAGCGCAGAGCGACCGTCGCGTTGCCCCAGAGCATCGCCAAAGCAAAGAGCGGCACCCACACGCCCATGCGGTCGCCGATTCCGGTCGCCACCCATTGATCCGCGCGTCGAAAGGTGAGCGTTGCAGGGAGCGAAGCAGTCATGATGCTCGGAGGTTTCACGCGATACCAGCCCCTCTTTTCTCATTGTGAATGGGGGCTACCCCGCCGAGCGCCGGGCGCCGAGCGCCGGGCCGACTCCCCTGTGGGGAAAACGGGGAGGAGTGACGCGATACGGACTTTACAATTATCAACTAGTTTCGGATAGTCCGGTCGACTTGGCCTCCGTACTAATCAAGGCTGGAATCGTCTTAGGGAATTTCTCACGGAGCGCGTCCAAATTGAATGCAGAATCGTTCACGCGTTTCGAGTCGAGTGGAAATAGGGCAATTCACATCTCGCAATAGTTCTCGCAGCAGCTCGGGTCTTGGCAGCCTTTCCGAACATGACGCTCCTTCAGCACTCGTCGCTGCTACTGCTTCTGCCCGCGTGCGCGCTCGCGCTGCGCGTAGGTGCGCCCGCGCGGGCGCCGGCACAGCGGCAGGCGGTCACGTCGGTGCTGATGCAGGAGGGCGCGGCGGTGTCGGATGCCGTCACAAAGCGTGCGGAGCGCCGGCGCATTATGGGCATGGACAAATACAAACGCGGCGGCCAGCCGTTCGAAAAGGCGATCCACACTTCGGTCGCCGGAAAGATGGCGACGAAGTTCAAGAGCGAACTCGTAGAGGAACTCAAGCAGGACACCTTCCGCCAAATGAAGCGCGGCGAGGGCAACGGCGCGGTGACTTTCACGCTCGCCAAGGAGTATGGCTTCTGCTGGGGCGTGGAGCGCTCGATCGAGCTGGCATGGGCGGCGCGCGACGCATACCCCGACAAGAAGATGCACATAACCAATGAGCTCATCCACAACCCGGGTGTCAACGACATGCTCAAAGATATGGATATCAAATTCATCGAGCAGACAAAGGTGGGCAAGCGCTTCGACACGGTTGAGGAGGGCGACGTAGTGATCCTGCCGGCGTTCGGCGCGTCGCTTGAAGAGATGCAGTACCTGGCCAAGCGCGAGGTGACCGTGGTCGACACCACATGCCCGTGGGTCTCCAAGGTGTGGAACGTCGTCGACAAGCACCAGGTAGCCGGGATGACGAGCGTCATCCACGGCAAGTACAAGCACGAGGAGGCGGTGGCGACCGCCTCGATGTGCGAGACGTACATCATGGTCAAGGACATGGATGAGGCAACCGAGCTCGCCTCGTACATCCTGGGCGAACCGGGGTCACTCACGACCGAGGCCCTGATGGAGAAGTTCAAGAATGCAATGTCGCCGCACTTCGATCCGAAGAAGCACCTGAAGAAGCTCGGGCTTGCCAACCAGACGACCATGTATAAGAAGGAGACGCAGGCGATCGGCAAGCTGTTCGAGAAGACGATGATGACTAAGTACGGCGCCGAGAACATCAACGAGCACTACGCCGCCTTCGACACCATCTGCGACGCGACCCAAGTCCGCCAGGACGCGATCACGGAGATGATCGAGTCGGAGGCTGCGAAGGAGCTCGACTGCATCCTTGTTGTCGGCGGCTGGGACTCGTCGAACACGGCGCACCTGCTCGAGATCCCGGTGCACGCGGGCTTCACCGCGTACCACGTCAATGTGCCCAGCTGCATCGCGCCCGAAAACACCATCCAGCACCGCACCGTCGCTGGCGAGATTGTGACGACCGCCAACTTCCTGCCGCTCGACCGGCCCGTCCGGATCGGCATCACCTCGGGCGCCTCGACGCCGGACTCGGTCGTCCAGGAGTGCCTCGAGCGCATCGTGCTGCTCAAGAGCGTGGCGGCTACGCAGTAGTGAGCGCGCGCCGATCAAAGAAGATCATGTGCGGCCGTAGGGGGTGGCTACGTGCTGGTCCGGCCGCGGTGGGCGGCGAAGACCTCGCGCGGGTGATCTTCTCCTTTAATGCTACTCGGATTCGTACTGGTCGCTTGTCATATTTGCATGTGTGGTGAGCTAGTCGTGGCACTTAAACCGCGCCAATCCAAGCTTAAGCGTACACTCACCAGCTACTCTGCGACCAGCAGACCGGTCCGCACCAGACTTTTACGAGACACCGACCGCAAAACGAGAGCGGGGATTCACGAGGCCTCTGGCGTCACGAGTCACGTCATCCCTCGACGCGAGAGCGCAAGAGAACATCGTATTACTTCTGGACATCAGGGCATGTCGTCTAGTACCACATGCGCCATGGTGGTCGATTGCGTCGCAACATTGAGCGCTTAGAAGAGCTTGCTGCCCGAGATGAGCTCCTGGACGATCATGCCGGCGATGCCGATCATGGCGAGCCGCCCGTTATTGATCTCCTTGGTCTGCATCTCCTTGAGCTCGGCAGCGCTAGCAGGCTTGAGGCCAAGCGGGTCGAAGCCCATGTCGCCCGCGGAGTGGTCGGTGCGGATGGACCACGGCTCGGAGCCCGCCGGGTTCTGGAAAGTGAAGACGGAGAAGACCTCGATACCCGCGATCACGAAGACAACCGCCGGCCAGAAGGTCTGCAGCGGCGTCTCCTGGAAAGCGATGTACGACGGCACGTCAATCGAGCCGCCGAAGAGCGGGTGGAACTGCTCGCCCACGAGGAAGCCGAGAGCCGCGAGCATGGCCACACGGCCATGCTTGAGCTCGACCTCGCGGTAGAAGCGGATCTTCCCCTCGGTCGCCTCCGAGCAGAAGCCGAGCGGGTCGAAGAAACCAAGCGGGTCGGTGATGCCCGGCAGCGACTTGGCGAAGGTCATCGGGTTGAACGGCGGCGGCGCCTCAACGGGGGTGGTCTGCATCTTGACATCGAAGGCGGGCGCGCGGAACGCCACGGTGGGCGCGACGAAGGCGGGAGCGGCAGAGGCAATGGCGAACATGTTTGTTTGAGTTCTGCGACAACAAAGCGCGGGCACGCCAGGGTTAGTAAAATGTGCGTGGTGCGTGGTCGATAGCAGGAGGTCGACTGGGCAGCCCGCATCGCACGGATTCGTTGTCTTTTCTCGGAAAGTTGAGGGCCCTTCAAGGAATTTCTTGGAGATCTCCGACGCACCGACGGGCCCTCAACTTTCCAGAAAACTTACTCGAAGCTCAACATGTCAACTCTTATGCTCAGCGCGACACAGCAAGTTGCGGGAGCCTCTTCTGGGGTCCCTAGACGAGGTCAACGAGATCAACGAGAACTAAGAAACGATCGTAGCTCAATCGCTGAGATCTGTAGCCTTTGGTCTGTAGACTTCGCTTTGAGCTGCAAAGAGCGGCGCGCAAACACCCAACCGCGACTCCATCGGACTAGTGACGTTAGGGTACGCCGATTGCGGATTGGTATGTGTAACTGTAAGTTGCGTGTGTTGCCAAAATGTTGCCAAGCACGGCTCTACGACTTGATCATTGTACATACATGCCGTTCCCTTGGTCATCGCCTCTGTTGGGCGGCTGCTTCCCGCGCCAACCTGTTGCCAACAACAGACGCAGACACAGCAGAGTGCCCACGAGTGTCCACGGCGGCGGACTGAGGGCGCGCGCCCGGCTTGGCCCCCGGCTGGCCATACGCGGCAGCCACACCGCTGGCCCCGCGAGTGCCAGCCTGGCCCTTGAGCGGCGAGAAGGACGCGACGGCGGAGACGGCGGCTCCCACGGCGGCGGCGTTGGAGGCCTCTGCCATCGGCTGCGCGAGAAAGCTCGGCCAGTGGCGCGCACCGCTCGGCGACGCTGCGACTGCGCCCGTGCCGCCCTGGGCCGCTTGCAGCAGCGCCGCCGGCCGCGCAGGCGCACTCGGCCCGGCAGTCTGCGGCCGGCCGGCGGCGGCGGCCGCGCGCGCCTGCACTGCGCTGCGGTTCGCCCCGGCAAGGATGGGCTCCCAGCTGGCTTTCTGCACCGAGGGCGCCGCGCGTGGCTGCGCGGGTGCCCCGTGCCGCTGTTCCTCGTTCCATCCACCGGTGCCCCATGCTGTAGCCTGCGAGGGCGACTGTCCAGCGGACCCAACGGCCGTTTGGTTGCGAACGCCGTCGGGAGCGCTGCCCGGTCGCATCGCTTCAGCTCGCTGCTGCTGCTGCTGCTGCCTCTGCTGCTGCTGCTGCACTTGCTGCTGCACTTGCTGCTGCACCAACTGCTGGTACTGCCCCAGCCTGCTTCCGTCCGCAGAGCTGGCGCCCGGGGGGGTGCGGTACACTGGCTGCGTTGGGCTGCGGGCGTAGGCGCCCGCAGAGCCGCCCAGGTAGGCGGCGAAGGGGCTCGCGGCGCGCGCCGCAGAGGATGAGGTGGGGCGCGTGGCGCCCTCGCCGCCGCCCCCTTGCTGTGCTGCTGCGACTCCGTGCGCGACGACGGCTGAGCGTAGCGACGGTCCCGGGTGCTCCCGTGATTTCATGCGAGGGCGCATGGCCGCGCCGTTGGTCATCGCGTGCGCGTCGTCCGCGCCGCCGTGAGATTGCGGCGCGGACTGCGGCCGGCCTTGGCCCATGCCAGGAGGGCTCGAATCGGGCGACGGCGAGGGTCCAAAAGTGAGGGAGCCGCGTCGGTCGAGTAACTCCCTTGTGGCGAGCTCTGCGCGCTGCTTGTGCGTGTCGGCGAGGTAGCACTGCGCGCAGATGTCGCAGCCGCCCTGACGTTCGAACTCGTGCGTCACATGGCACGAGGTGCAGTGCCAGTAAGTCTGGCGCGGCGGGATGTCCTTGGCGCAAAAGTCGCACACCAGCGCCATCTTCTCGAGCAGGGTGCTGAGCATCGCACGGAACTCGTGCACGCCCGGCCCCGCAGGCAAGAGGGGCTTTGGGGGTTCGGCCGCGGGCGGCGCGGCCGCGCGCGGCGGCGCCGTCGTGATGTTAGGGGTCGGACGGGTACTGGGCTTGGGCTCGACGGCGGTCTTGGCGCTGCGCGACGGCGTACGCTCGCTCATTGACGCGGCATCGTCTGGGGGCGGTGGTGCGGGGGGTTGCGCCGCCCTCGGGGGCGTGGTGGTGGGCGTCCACGGCGAGCTTGCGAGAGCGGCTGAGGGCGGCAGTCGGCGCGGCCCACTCGCCACGGTTGACGAAGCCGGACCAGAGAAGGCCGTGGCTGGTGCGGCCGTTGGTGGCGGTGCGATCGCCACGGTCGACGAAGCCGGACCAGAGAAGGCCGTGGCTGGTACGGCCGTTGGTGGCGGTGCGACGGCGGGTTGCGGAAGCGATGGTGTCGACTTCCCACTGCGCGCCTTCTCGGCTTGATCGACCCACAAAGGATCGGGCTCGGACGGCGTGCGTCGCTTCATCGCCCACTCCTTCTCCTCGTCTTGCTCGTCGATCGGCGGCTCGTTCACCCCGCCCTTGTAGTACCCTGTGGGAGAGCTCTCCTTTGTCGGGAGGGCGACTGGCGCGGCGCTGGCGCGGACGGAAGCGACGGTCGGGGGGGGCGCTGTGCCCACGGCTAGGGTCGGGGTGGGCGCAGTGTTCACGCCTAGGGTCGGGGGGGGCGCTGTGCTCACGCCTAGGGTCGCATGGCTTCGGAAGGCGACGCGGGTCTGGTGCTCTGCCGTTGGCTCCTCGTCCTCGTCCTCGTCCTCGTCCTTGCCCATCGCGGCCGCGGCCGCGATGGGCAAGGACGAGGACGAGGACGAGGACGAGG
>Ga0209550_10004666_pt1 | contig 12956 bp, 8 predicted proteins | sample LauGreSuBDMM15SN_2_FD_187567 | JGI IMG/M metagenome (GOLD analysis project Ga0209550, IMG submission 187567) | Freshwater lake microbial communities from Lake Michigan, USA - Su13.BD.MM15.SN (SPAdes) (version 5) | ecosystem: Environmental > Aquatic > Freshwater > Lake | place: Lake Michigan, USA... | reverse complement strand
GGTGGATCGGTAGCGTGCTCGCGCATGACGTGCACGCGAGCAGCCGTGTGCACAATAACCGTGACATCTTCTAACAGCGGCTTGAAGTCATTCGTGCTCAATAAATCGACGCCGGCGACGCTATCTACCAAGCCGGTGAAGCCGTTATGACCAGAGCGCGAGCAGGCTCGCACCGGTAAGTCACACTGGGCCAATTCGTTGACAACAGCCGTGCCGACAAAGCCCGACGCCCCTGTGACGAGTATCAATGTGCACTCGCAATCAAGGCGTAACCTTAGGCAATAAAGACAAAATGTCAATCGCCATCGCATTCATAATGCTAGCGCGATTAAATTTTTTCAAGAAAGCGTCGCGCGCCCGGGGGTTTATATCAAGACGGTCAAATGCCTTTACGCCCTCTTGCGCATCACAGGGCTCAAATATTTGAGCGTTTTCTACTTCTTGCCGAATAAAACTAGCGGGGTAGCCGGCAACCCCAGCCAGAATTGGCTTACCCAGCACCGCATATTCAAAAATCTTAGACGGCAACACTTTTTCAAAGGCCGGGTAATTATTCAAATGCAAAAACAATACATCCGCACCTAAATAAGCTTGAATTAATTGTGCGCGATTCATGGGCGGCAGCAACTCTACATTTGTACAGCGGGCATTTTCAAGCGCCTGCCTCAACTGCTTAGATCGCCCCCCATCGCCGATGATGGTAAACCTTGCTTTGCCTTTGAGTGCGTTAGCGAGCGCGGGAACGATATGGTTTAACCCTTGCCCTTCGCCTATATTGCCTGCGTATAAAATTTGCACCAGCTTATCTTGTTGTTTATCCAATTCAGGCGCACGAAGCTGGCTTGCCTCAATAAACTCTTGATCGATACCATTTGTATAGCAGGCGTAGAGTTGCTGCGGGTAGCGTTTTTGAAAATATGACAAAAACCCTTCAGAGACAAGATTCACTTTAGTTGCTTGGTTAAGGGTCTTTTTTTCAAGCAAAGATAACAGGGGTGCTAACCACAGCAAGGCTTTTGCCGTAATCACATCTTTGATCGTATCTACAAAAATATCTCTGATATCCAAGTACAAAGGCGTATTTTTTCGTTTCGCAATATACGCTGCCAAACTAGCGGTCATCAAACGCGACGAGGTCGCGATAATAAGTTGATAATTTTGTTGCTTGCTAATTTTTAACGCTTCTTTTGCAAACACAAAAAAAGATTTTGACTGATCCAGCATACCGCTTTCGTGCGTGGGTAAAGCGATACGATGAATTGAATGCCGTGGGTGCGCTTCGAACGCCTTAATACCCTCAGCGACCGACTCTGAATAACTCACGTACCGATTAGGTAGAGTGGTGATTATGTCGAGTTGAGTATCCTCGGGTAATATTTTTAACAAAGCCTCAACCAACGCTGACGCCCTAAACGAACCCGCGCAAAGATCGGGCTTATAGTAAAAGCTCAATAAAAGAATACGTTTGGTCACTGCTTAGCCACCATGTCAATCGCCTTGGATATATTAAGTGGTATTACAAAACCCCAAAAACTAATCGCAATGGCCATAATACATCGACATAGCCAGTACAGCAGTGCTTGAGTCGCCACAAAGGGATTAGCAGCATCAAAGCGCCTGCCACGCAAAGCCACGGCCTGATTAGCCACCGAGCCTGCTGTTTAAACGCACCCTTACCCGTTACTGTTGAAACAATCGATGACTGTTGGCCCGGGGTTAATAACAGCGTCATCGTCAGCACTAACAACACAACGTGGATGTGAATAAATCTACCCCAATCACTTGCGATCACAAACAGCGGCAACGAGCAACCATACAGCAAGACACATCGAAGAATGACTTGCTTGGGGGCGCGTCTTGGGGACTCATTACCATACATGAATAACGCCATCGGTACGATTGGCAACAATACAGAGAAGGCAAAAGCGAGCGCCTTAAGTGGGATTAGCGTAGATAAAAACAGCGATACGCTTTCTGACAAGCTCAATTCTGGCGAATTTAAAATACCCAAACAGATCTGAGAGCCTGGATCGTAGATTACTAAGCGTTGACAAATTTCAGGTTGCAACAAACTACCGCTAGAGAAAAAAATCAACACCATCGCTGCAAGCGAAGCTAATGGGATAAGGGCTACGATTGACCACTTTTGATCTTTGCAACATGGGTTAATCCAAACAGCAAACATAAAGTACAAACTATAAAAGAAAAATAGTTCATGCATTAGGGTTGCGAAAAACAGTAACGCACTGAAAAGCAACGTTTGCGGTACTGTTGGTGTTGACCATTTTTCGATCACGCAAAGCCATACCCCGTAAAGCACCATCAAAATTATTTCTTTGCGCCCAACCGCAGCGCCATCAAAACCATAAAATAAAATAAATGCTGGGGAAAAAATAATCAGTAAAAAATAAAATGAAATTTGCTTGTTACGTAAACGAATAAAAAATAACAAAACAAAAGCAATCCATAAGGACACTTGTGTAAATATCACAACGATATTGGGTTTAAATTGAGTAGCGTCACTCAGCTTTAAAATCAGCTCACCCAACAAGCCTCTGCGTACAAAGCCCGCTGCATAATTAATCAGCCAATCACCCACCGCCCAGGCATGCCAGTCGGCATTAAAAATAGAGCGAGTGATATAAGAATAAGTGACCGCTACAAACAAGGCGATCGTAAGCGGCAGGTAGTATCGATTTAAACTGCGATCGATCACTATTTGAACCGATTGCAACTCGATCAAAAAATTAGGCCTAGCCTTCATTACCCAAACCGCAGAAATCCAAGGCACCAAATTCACGCAATTTTTTGCGAATCTCTGGATCAAGAAACTGTCGGTGTCTGACCAATACCGCAATCACATCTGCTTGTTTAAATAGTGCCTCTAGCTCGGTCAACGCAAACTGGTCATGCGTTTCAATGTTCGGTTCGATGGCGGCAACATCGTAGCCTTGATCCTTGAGGGTTGAAACAATCTGCACTGCAGGCGATTCGCGTAAGTCGTCGATATCGGGTTTAAAAGCCAAACCCAAACAAGCAACTTTTGGTTTGTGACCTAACCGCTTTTCTGCAACCAGCGCCGCAGCCTGAATTTGTTCAATGACCCACTCTGTTTTATGGTTATTGACTTGCCGCGCCGTTCGCATTAAGTGAGAATTTTCAGGATCGCGAGAAATAATGAACCACGGATCCACCGCGATACAGTGTCCGCCCACGCCAGAACCCGGCTGTAAGATATTGACGCGCGGATGACGATTTGCAAGTGCGATGAGTTTCCAAACATCGATACCTTGATTTGCACAAATGATTGAGAGCTCGTTAGCAAAGGCAATGTTGACGTCTCTAAAACTATTTTCTGTCAGCTTACACATCTCGGCCGTCTTAGCATCCGTTTCTAACACTGCACCTCGTACAAAGGTTTTGTAGAAACACGCTACCGCAATTGTTGCAGCTGTGGTCAGCCCGCCCACCACTCTGTCGTTTGCCACAAGCTCAGTCATGATCTTGCCTGGTAATACGCGCTCGGGGCAATAAGCCAGATGGATCCCTTCGACGTTAACCCCCGCCTTCAATAGGGCATCCGCAATTAATTGCGTCGTACCCACCGGTGAGGTCGACTCTAAAATAACCAGATCACCTTGCTTTAACAAAGATGCAATGCTTTTTGCCGCCTTCATCACGTAGTCAATATTGGGTTGCGGAATCTCTTGCCCCTCATGAAACGGAGTTGGCACACAGATCATATAGATTTCACCGACCTGAGGCGTGGTGTACGCCTTCAGTTTGCCAGCAAAAACTGCCGCCCTGACAAAGGCATCTAAATCGGGTTCTACGATATGAATCTGGCCTCGGTTGATGGTGTCGACTGCATGTACGTTCAGGTCAACGCCCACCACATCGTAGCCATGTGTTGCTAACAAGGCGGCGGTGGGCAGTCCGATATAGCCTAAGCCGATGACACATACCTTTTGCTTATGCATGAATTCGACCTTTGTCTAAGTTGTAGACTAACAACATTGTTCTTCTATTCATTACTTTTGAGTCAAACGCTCGAGATTAGACCTAGACATACAACACATACCCCCATTTTTCTTACTCAAAGACAGAAGCCCCGCCGGCAGTTCATCACACATGGCAACAAGCCCATCGGGGTTCAGCCCAGCGATTGTGCTTTTATAATCGGTACCAGTAGCATACCAACCGAATAGATAGCCACTAAACACCGGCAAAGGATGGTGCCAAAAAGTTGTGTACGTCGAACTATCCAAGATAAGTTTACGTGCCTTATCGCCAATACCACACTGATCTTTAGCAAAATCTGCAACAAGATCGTGGTTAATCGAAGGCGCAATTGCTGCAGCGCGCCACTGAGGCAAATAATCCTCCCACAACGCATATCTCGTATAGCTTGAAAGAGCCCCCACGACTAATAGCGCAGGTAACGCTATCTGAGTAATAAAATTTATACCTTTCCCATCTTGGCCATTTATAAGGAAAATACATAACAACAGTAATAATGGAAGTATCAACGCCGACTCGTAGAAGTTCTTGCCAATCTGCATGACTGTTATAAGTGCGAGGCACATAACGATCGCAAACGCGAACGATTCAAACATCCGCCCTGCTGCCAACTTAGTCTTTCTTAATTTCAGTCCGAGATAAACAAAGATGGTTGTCAACACCATCCAGCACAATGCGTTTAGAAACCGTAACGCAAACTGCTTGTATGTCGACAACTCTAGGCTAGGGAGCCATTGACTTTGATACGTGGAATGAAAGAATATCTCATTAAGATAGGAGTAAAAACGTACACAATTTTTAATGACCTGCAACAAAAAGGCTGTAGGCTCTGAAAAAAGACTACCGATGTTCAACGTCATCGCACGCAAGGTCGTTTCTAACCATGGCGACGCTACACAAGTTGTTCTCGCATTCCATAACTGAATTGTTTCAACAGAGGTCCAGCACATCACGCCAAGAAGAATCAAAAGATAGCGTGGCGATTTAACTAGTTTTCTGAAGGCTATCAAAACAATTGGCAACAAATAAATACCCTTCGGATGCGCCGCAATCATGAGATTTGCCAAGAGGCAAAACACTACCGTCACAAATACTTGATTCGCTAGCAGTCGGTTGGGCTTGTGCGAATTAAGTACTGCTAGATAGATACACAGACTGAGATACACCAACAATGGTTGTTCTGGTCGGTTAAAAATAAGCAGTACTGGCAAAACGCCTATTGAAAGAAAAGCCAATACGAACAAGAATGATCGCAGCATGCCTAAATTAGTGCGAAGGTAGGCAATCTGCCAAAAAATAGTGATTAAAAAGATATATTGAACAATCCCGACGATGCGCAACTTTGCATTGTCATGGGCACCTTCATAAATCAAACTGTCTAACAAGCGCCCGGGATACCAACTGATTGGCGCCTCCAGAACAAATGAATTCAAGCAGGCTGGAAAAAAATAAACTAGTTTTTTTTGATCGAGTAAAAATCTAGATGAGATTAACTTCCAGTCGGATTCGTCGCCATAAATCGGATAAAAAATTGATAGTTGAAACGACAGAAGAAACAAAAATAAAAAAACTAAGATAAGTACGCTGTAGATAATCAGCGCTTTTTTTGGAATTGAAGTGGGTTGCAATTGTTACCGTACCGAAAGGTCAACTAACCAATTAGCTGTGTGTGATTTTGCATAGTTGAAGACGCTCACTTAACCCCCACTACAATTGCGTGGGTAAAAACATCTTTGATGTTGAAGTCATATTTAAGAAGTTTAAATTGAGCTTTTTGCAAAATATGTTGAGCATGCGCCTTTGACTTGATATGAGTAATCTCATCGGGATGTAGCTTAATCTTCTTTTTTAAAACATCGTTGAACACAAAGTGGGCGAACTTTAAAACCAAAACGCTTAAGCCAAGTCGAGGAGGCCAGAACAGCATGATTTTGCCACCAGGTTTCAGTACTCTATAAAACTCTAATAAAATTTTCTGAATCTCAGCTTCAGAAAAATGCTCCATGACACCAAGGTTATAGATGCCGTCAACACTCTCATTTTCGAGTGGGATTGCAAAAATAGAACCATGCACCAGACGAGTCACTCGCCCGTTAAGCCTGCCGTAAAGTTCTAGCGCAGTGCCAGAGATATCTAGCGCAATCACTTTTTGTTGGTTACAAATATCTCGATCAACCTGTCCGCCACCACAGCCCGCATGCAAAAGTACGCTATCTACATCAAAATTTTCGCGAACGCACTTGTTGAGCGAAGGCAAAATAATAAAATTTCGGTAAAAGCTTGCAATCGTGTCATAGGTTGCGTGTACTTGTTTTGCGTCCTTTCTAGCCCAATATTGATTCCAATCTTGTGGGTCATTGATTGCCGCGTCTAAAACAATTTTATTTTTATACGGATCGGCGGGTATTTGAAACTGTTGTGGATTAAAAGATTTAGCAAAAAAAACAGTGACAAGCCTTTTAATACTATGGAACACATCGCTCAGTTTCATTTTGGAATGACCATAGGTCCGCGCTGGCAGATGTGTAGGGATTTCTTTAATTCGATAGCCGTTTTGATTTAAGATAAATAAGCTTTCAAAGAAGAAAGAATAGCCAGTTGAATAAATGACCTTAGTCAACTCTTTAGGAAGTCTGTCTAAATGATAGAGCCGATACGAGCCCGTGGCATCATAGGGCATATTCAAAAAGATACCCGTTGCCCAATGTCCTAAATGCGTTAAAGACTTTCGCCACTTATTCCAAGTGTTCAAACTACCTTCTTGCATGTATCTAGAACCAACAACAATATCTGCATCATTGGCGTTAGCCAAAAAAGATTTTATGTAATCAGGCGAGTGCGTAAAGTCGCAATCCATTGTAATGAGATAGTCATATTTATTTTCAAACGCCCAGTTAAGTCCGTAAACATGGGCTGTGCCGATACCTAATTTTCTTTCTCGTTGTTTGACAAAAATATTAGGATATTTAAGGGCAAGTTGATCCAACGCCTGCCCGGTGCCATCAGGTGAATTGTCATCGACGAACAAGATGTCGGCACCTATCTCTAAGGCTAAAAGCTGAGCAGCGATTGACTCAATATTGTCACGCTCGTTATAGGTCGGAATAAATATCAGCGTTTTCTTTTTTTGAATATCTTGAATCATCTCGGGATCAGTCACCGGCGCATGGTCATTGGCTGAATTGTTCATAAGGCTCGTTCGGTTGGTTTTTTACAGCAGGCATAAGGATAACAATTACAGTTGAACCACCTCTAAGGTTGGCAACGGAAACACTAACGTAAAGCCCTTTAACTTTGGGTTCGCGACAAAAAACGCCTTAAAGTGCCAGGGTAATATTATTAAGATATCGGGGCGCGATTCAAGCAAGTCGCCCTCGGGGATGATTGGAATATTAGTACTCGGGCTTCGGCAACCGAACTTCTCGGCATTGACCTCGCCGATTGATTCAATATCGTTTTCTGTTAGCTGGCAATATTGCAACAAGACATTTCCTTTTGTAGACGCGCCTAATGCTGCCACCCTTTTGCCTACGTTTTTTTGTTCTGCAATGAACCGTAGTAAATCTTGTTTTGCACTTTGTGTGCGCTCTGCAAACTCCAAATAGGGATCCAGGTTGTCTAGACCTAGTGCGCGCTCTTGGGCATGCGCTGCCGCAACGCCGGCATTTACCTTTAGCGACGAAGTGTTCTTCGCAACAGTAATCGAAAAACTACCCCCGTTAGTATCATTGAACTCAACATCAATAATACGTAAGCCTACTTTATCTGCCATCCATTGAATTTGCTTGAGGCCATAAAATTCAAGATGCTCATGGCAAACCGTGTCAAATGAATTTGTCTCGAGCATCTTCGGCATGTAGCTTTGCTCAAAGACCCAAATGCCGTCGTCAGCCAACACCTCATAAATATCTTGCATAAAGGATATGGGGTCTTCAAGATCGTAAAACATCGAAAACGATGTAATGACCTTTGCTTTTTTGGTTGGGTAGCACTCTTTGAGTAGCTTGGCTGAGAAGAAATCAGCAATTAATCGAACGTGTTTTGGATAATAGTGGCTAAATTTAATCCCAGTGGGATCAACCCCGACTAGCTCTAAACCGATTTCAGGATAACTCACCAAGGTCGTGCCATCATTACTTCCAATATCAACAACAAGATCGGACGGTTGCAGCGACATTAATCGACAGATGCGATCAACCTTACCTTTTAGGTGATCAACCATGCTTTTATTTAAACCAGACCGATAACCATAGTTCAACCCATACATTTCTGAAAGATCGTATGAATGTTCTAATTGAACTAGACCACAACGATTTTCGCCTACGCACTTCACTAGCCGTAGAGGCCCTTTGGTAATCGACTGTGTGTCAGTTAGCTTCGGGAACACTCCCGTTAGCACCTGTTCGCCGAGGTCAAGAACCTGAACAAGGTTCGGGTTCTTGCATATACGGCATGCAGTATTTAGTTTGTACATTTTTATTGGTTTGAGTTATTTAATATTGAATCTTGATGCCAAGATAATACGACACTCAGCGCGTTATTAACGGGATATACCTCTAAGCATTGAGTTTCTGTTGACAGCCCGAAGCCCATGGAGCAGTTTGCCCTCGCAAGTCGCCCCCGCCCAGCTAAAACCAAGAGTTTTATTGCATGACCGTTTGCTAGTGTCATTTCAAATTGATTTTCGCTCACAAGTTCAATCCGCACTGAAGTCTGAAAAATATAGCGCGCCACTACTTGGTTACAGGCGCCCGCTATCTGATCTTCCACCGTCAAGCTACCTGGCTTCAGATGCCACCACCGACGGTGCACTGGTTTGCCTGGCAAGCGCCGATAGCCGTCATGCGAGCAGGCCACGGTCACTACGTTCATTTGTTTATCTAAGTGCAGGTCACATGGATACGCCCGCCTTGCGACACGAAACCCACCCCAGACTTCAGACGAGCTTTGGCCGTCGATTTCTAAGGTGCTGTGTGCCGCGGTCTGGCGCTCTCGAAGACGCTCTGGGCCACTTCCGTAACGCGACGTGCCACCGTTTACGATTACCCTCTGTCCAAATAACGATAATTCGAAAGACAGGGTGTCTGCATTGGCGTGGCTCGGTAAATAATCCGGGCCAATCGGTGCAACATCTAACAGGGCCACAGCATTTTCAGTGGCCAAGCGTATGTAACCACTGTCTGGCCACTGTTGCATCACGACCTGCTCAGCCTTTGAACTCAAAGGTTCTAAAACGGACAGTTCAAGTCTGCGAGCATAGCCCGCTAAAACCGCTGGGGTCGGGGCAATGCCAATCGCAGCATCATTAAACAGGCCAATCTGCCCATCTGGGTGGGTCATCCCTAGCAGCCATTCAGCCATACCTTCAGCGACGCCTCGCCACTGGCTAATCGTATCGATCGCAATTTGGGCAGGCCAAGCCCGCGCAGCATTAATCAGATCCAGTAGATCTTCGAAAAAAATCGAATGGTACATAGGGCTACGTTCAAAATTACCCCCATCCGGCAGCACCTGCTCAGGCAACTCTTGCTCAATGATTGCCAAGCCTTTTTTACGCCAAGCTTGTGCCTCAGCACCTTCAAACATTAAACCCGCAAATACCAGTGCCTTAGCGTTTGCGAAGTAATGATTGCCAAGTAAGTGCCGTTCAAGACGCTTGGTCAACCATCTAGTCTGTACCGCTAGGCTATGCAGCGCTTGATCTGACAGCGTATTGCCCGCTAAGGTCCATTTCACCCAATTCACGATTCTGAGGGATGTTGGGTAGGGCTCCCAGCCTGATCCCTGACCCGCAGGGTTGTGCTGAAGCCAGTTTTGTATAAGTGCAAGATGCCAGTCAGTACGGTGAACCGCACCCTCGGCATTGAGATCATCAAAATAATGTTGGTTATACCGCCAGAGTTTTTCAACTGCTGGGGCATCCCAACCTAACCCTGTTAACGACCCTGCTTGGTTCAAAAAGAAAAAGGTGTCAGCACTTGTGAGACTTTGCGTTCGAGCTGCACAAGCTACCCATTGCCCAGCAGGCAACCGCAGCGCAGGGGCGGGGCTTAGATCAGGCCTTGGCCGGCGCAACATAAACCACAAGCGGCCATAAATTTGAACGGGCTTAAGATAGCGCAGTGTGTGCCAATACAGGCCTAAGGTCTTGAACAAGATAACTACACCTGCGCAAGGTCAAGCACAACCCGACTCACCTCAAAAAGCTCAGCTGCGTCGATGGGCGATAGCTGCCCCCGAGTAATGGCATCAATAAATGCTTTGGCGCAAGCCGGTTGGCCTTTATCTTGCCGCCATAAGTTCATTGACTTAAAGCCGGGCCAGCCATAACCAACCAGTTTGCGAAAGTTATCTAATTGCAGCACTCGGCCGGCCACAAACACCTCAAGCCGTTCTTTTGAAAACGCTTTACTACCGTTGGAAAAGTAATGAATCGTACCGATCGAACCATCCACAAACTTAAGTTCAATCGTTACTGTATCGGGCGTGTTGGCTTGCATCCGGGTGCAATGCCAGGTGGCAATTGAAGCATCTGCTAAAAATCGCAATAAATCTACAAAATGGCAGGCCTCGCCCAATAGTCTGCCGCCACCCGCCTCAACATCTTGCGTCCAATGTTCTGCTGGGATTGCACCCGCGTTCACCGTCATAATAAAAGCTTTGGACCCGGATACTGTCGATAACAACTGTTTGATTTTTTGTACTTGCGGCGCAAAGCGTCGGTTAAAACCCACCATCAACAAGGGTTGAGGGCCAATACCATCTGCTGACTTTGCATAAGCTGTTTCAATGTCAGCTAGTTCAAGCTTGGTTAAGCAGAGAGGCTTTTCAACGAAGACATGCTTGCCGGCTTCGAGAGCTTTGATCGTATAGGCTGCATGGCTGTTATGTCGGGTCGTAATCACAACGGCTTGTGTATCTGCATCAGCCAAGATGGTGTCACTGTCTGTCGAGGCAGTGTCAAAACCAAATTTACGACCTGCGTGTACGCCGCTTACTCCAGCAGCCGATACTACGCTACGCAGCTGCGCACCTGCTTTTTTAAACACTGGCATCAACATTGCCGTCGCATAGTTACCTGCGCCAATAAAGCTAACAGAAGGTGCTTTACTGGCAACTGCGCGACCACCCGCTGCGTTAGCACGACCACTTAATGATGCCGTACCTAGCGAAACTGTTTGATTAAGATCTAATTCGCTAAGAACCGGGTATTGCAACAAGATGCCCAATGAAGGTTCGGTACCCGCAACCAAGGCGTAGGCTTGTTCAGCATCTTTAATCGCAAAGCGATGTGAAATCAGGGGCGATACATCAAGGCGCCCATCCACCATCATATCTAGCACTGCTTCAAAGTTGCGCTGCTCTGTCCAACGCACAAAGCCTACAGGGTAATCAACGCCTTTTTCTTCATAATTTGAATCATACCGGCCAGGGCCATATGAACACGACACTTGAAAACTCAGTTCTTTTTCATAAAAATCTGCGCGCGATAGTTCAAGCCCTGTCACACCGACCAACACGATGCGCCCCCGCTTGCGACACATCAAGGCGGCCTGATGAACCGGCTCGCTACTTTTAGTCGACGCGGTCAAAATCACAGCATCTACCCCGCGGTCGCGAGAAAATAGCTTGGCCTTTGCGATCGGATCTTGCCCAGCAGACAAATCCACTGTTTCAGCACCAAATTGTCGAGCCAACGCGAGCCGTTCTTCAACCGTATCGATCGCGAGTACCCGGCAACCGTGAGCGCGCAATAACTGAACAGTTAACAACCCAATTAAGCCTAAGCCCGTTACAACGACAGATTCACCCAAGCTTGGCTGTACCAAGCGGATACCTTGTAAGGCAATCGCGCCAAGAACCGTAAACGCAGCACTTTCGTCAGAGACAGCATCTGGTACCTTCGCACAAAGGTTCGTCGGCACATTCACAACTTCAGCGTGTTTACCGTTTGACACGAGCCGCTGACCAACCCGAAAGGCCGAAACCCCAGCCCCTACATTCAAAACTTGACCGACATTGCAATACCCAAGCGCAAGTGGTTGATCAAGCTTATTCAATACCGCTTCAAGAGTGGGTAACAGACCATCCGTTTTAATCTTATCCAGCACCATCCTGACTTTATCTGGCTGCTGACGTGCTTTTTCAATCCATCCCGCTTTGCCAAACTCAACCAACATCCGTTCGGTACCAGCAGAAACCAGCGTTTGCGTGGTCGCAATCAACAGTTGCCCTGACTTAGGCGCAGGGCAAGGGATCTCTGTCACAGTGGTGATGCCAGTTTTAAGAGATTGAAGAACTTGCTTCAATTATTTTCTCGCTTCAGTCAGCATAAGTGATAGGGATACAACAGAGCCTTAAGCAGCAAGACTAGGCGATTGACTCGCCGGTTGGTCAATAAAGGCCTTACACCACAGCTCAATGCACAGTAACGATAACAGTGTATAGCTTGCATCAAGGCGTCCTTCATTATTAGCCTCGATCAGTCGCTGCACAGCCGCTGGCTCAAACAACCCTCGTCTTTTTAAACGCTCGACTGACAGCGTGTCGCTTAATAGCTCTTTCAGCTCCAGACGCATCCAACGCCGAAGCGGGGCCCCAAAGCCAGTTTTGGGGCGATAAATCACATTCTTGGGCAGAAAGGGTTCCATCGCTTTCTTAAACACCCATTTGCTATGGTTTGCCCGCTGTTTAATTTCGTCGGGGATTTGCGCAGCAAACTTAACCAGATCTAAGTCCAATAGGGGCACACGCACCTCAACCCCAACCGCCATCGACATTTTATCGGTATAGGTCAGATTATGATCAGGCAAAAAGAAGCGCTGTTCTAGCGCCAACATACGATCAAGAGGCGAGGCAGTCTCTGGCAGACTGTTCAAAAAAACCAACATTGGGGCTTCGGCTTTTGCATTATTGATTGCGGCCTTGAACGCGGG
>Ga0209550_10004665_pt1 | contig 12958 bp, 10 predicted proteins | sample LauGreSuBDMM15SN_2_FD_187567 | JGI IMG/M metagenome (GOLD analysis project Ga0209550, IMG submission 187567) | Freshwater lake microbial communities from Lake Michigan, USA - Su13.BD.MM15.SN (SPAdes) (version 5) | ecosystem: Environmental > Aquatic > Freshwater > Lake | place: Lake Michigan... | reverse complement strand
CCAAACATCCCAAGCTCAGGCCCTGAACGCAGAGGCTAACGCCCAGTTATTGCAAGAACAGCTACACCAAGCCCTGCAAGTTGCCCAAACATCCCAAGCCCAGCTGAAGGAAGCCCTTCAAATTTCACAGGTCGTACATCAGCAAATGCAAAACGCATTGGCCTTTGCTGAGCATGCAAGGCAAGCTGAAAACCTAAATAACTGTTACCGGCAAGACTTGAGTAATAAAGAAGCTGAAATAGCCACGATGCATCAAGAACTGCACAACATTCAACAAGCTAATCACCATCACTGGCTTCAATTAGAACAAATCCGTAAAGAATTTCACGATTTGCTCGAGTCCAATCATCGCCACTGGCAATTGGCTCAGCAGCTGGAACAATTCATCAAAACCATGCAACTCAGCTGGTCATGGCGGTTAACATGGCCCATACGATTAATAGGGAAATTCGTACTGTGGCCAATACAAACAATTAGAACTTTAACAAATCAAACCATTGCCCGGGGCCTAAATGCTTTTCCACAACATTTAGGAAAATTAATGACGAAGGTTTTAGCACACCCGAAATTGACAAGACACATCAATCACTTTTTGATGCGTTGGCCCCACTTACACGGGCATTTAATATCTATAGCGCGAAATCAAGGCATTATTAAAAATGGCACAATTAATTCAAAATTTCCAACTAAAGAAATGCATATAGAAAATGACAACACCACAAACTTAGACCACATTAGCCCTTATGCCAAAAAAATTTATACAGAGTTAAAATCTATTCTTGAAGCTCAAAAAAATAATAATTTAAATTAATTAATAATGCAATAATCTGAAAAACAAGTAAATTTCAATTATGAATAAAAATTCGCCAGTTCTATTAATCGATGTTCAATCAATCCAAACAGATTTTTCAAAAGATCGTGGAGTAGGTCGATACACCTTAAATATTATTAATTGGTTAATTCGCGAACATCAAAATAAATTTACTCTAAAGTTTTTGCTAAATTCATACTATGACAACAGCACAAAAGAATTATATAAAAAAATTGCAGCAAAAATAAATCATGAAGATATTCACATATTTTATATTAATAATTACGTATCATGGTCTTCAGATAAATATTCAGCAAGACTTAAATTGCATGAATACTGCAGAGCCCAATTAATAAATAACATAAATCCCGACATATTATTCAGTCCAAATCTGCAAGAAGGATTATTTGAACCTTCAATAACATCACTTTTAGATATCAATAAAAATATTTTTACTGTAACTACTTTACATGATGCAATACCACTTCTATATCCGAAAAAATACCTCACAGATCCAGATTTATCAGTTTGGTATAATTTCAAGATCCAAGATGCAATTGAATCGGACTTATTAATTACTGTATCTGAATCATCACTCAAGGATATATTAGAAACAACATCGATCAGCAATGAAAAAATTGTCTCCATCAGCAATGGTTACGATGAAAATGTATTTTACAAACAAAAATTAACTAATAACATACAATCATCACCATTGAAGCATAATAATTTTGAAATTATATATATAGGGGGCTTCGATGAACATAAAAATATTGAACGACTACTCGCTTCAATTAAAATACTTAACGAGCGATTTTCAATAAATTGTAAATTGAGATTAATTGGCAATGCATTTACACTTCATAACAAAATATTAATGAATTCGATAGAAAATAATAAAATCGAGAATTTAGTTATTTTAGAAGGCCGTGTGAGTGATGAAGAATTAAGAGAAAAATTGATTACATCAGATGCATTCATTTTCCCCTCGATTCATGAGGGTTTTGGTCTGCCTTTGATTGAAGCTATGGCATGTGGCATACCCATTATCTGTTCTAATATATCCAGCTTTCACGAAATTATAAATTACAAACCTTGCTACTTCGATCCTTATGACTCAAATTCAATTGCCAATAAAATTCATGAAGTTTTATCCGACGAAAATCTTCGAACTAATATAATAAAAAATTCCGAATTAAGATTAAAAAATTACTCATGGAGATCTAGCACAGAAATAATCACGAAAGTAATTCTAGATAGATATGCGCAGTCATCCAAGAAATCAATAAATTCAAAAAATGTTAAAATAATTCCAACGAGCTCATATTTAAAAAATGCAAATGAAACCGATTTAATTGAATACTCAAATTTAATAACTCAAAATATATTTACCAAAAATATAAAAACCATATTCATTGATATAAGCTTAATTAATTATCACAAAGAAATAACAGGAATACAAAGAGTAGTAATTTCGATTATTGGAAACATCCCAATAAATTCAGAAGACAACACTTTAATAAAGTATGTAAAATTCAACAGTGATTTGAAAAAATTTACATTACTGAAATTCAATCAAATAAATAATTCAACGACATTCGAAGATCTAAACAGTATTATTGATTTTTCTGCTGATGATAAGTTGATTTTCATTGATCACAACATGAAATTAATCGATGAAAATTTCACCTATTTGAGCACATTGAGATCTCAGGGAGTAAAAATAGTTCATGTTTTATACGACATGATTGCGTTTACTCATGAAAAATATTTTTGGCCAGAAATTTGTCAAGAATTTAGATTGTGGCTTGATAACATATCATATTCAGATAAAATTATATGCATATCTCAATCGACTGCCAATGATTTTAATAATTATTTAAATAGTAAAAATTTAACGCAAAAACCAACTTTAGAATATTTTCATTTAGGCTCTGATTTTAACAACAATCCATGTAGAATAGAAAACTTGTCCGAGCAAGAACAGCAAATTGTTACATTCACAAAGTCAAATGTATCTTTTCTGGTTGTTGGTACTATTGAACCACGAAAGGGTCACGCTGAAATTTTTTCATCATTTGAAAAAATATGGGAATCTGGTGTCAATTGTAATCTTTTATTTTTTGGGAAAAAAGGTTGGCAATCTGATGAAATAATTAATAAAATTAATGTAACGAAATATAAAAACATAAATTTTTTCTGGTTGGAAAATGGAAATGACAATTTTTTATACCATCTTTACAGCACTTGTAAATGTTTGATAATGGCTTCAAATGCCGAGGGTTTCGGTCTCCCAGTTGTAGAAGCTTTGCATTTAGGATGTGATGCAATTTGTCGCGATTTGCCTGTGTTTCATGAAATTGCTGGAGATAAAATAATTTATTTCAACGATACAGATGAAAGAAATAACTTGTATACCATTTTACAAAGTCAAATTAAAAGATACCAAACAGAAAACATTAACACACTCCGAATAATCGAAAATAAATCACTAACCTGGAAAGAAAGCGCAAAATGGTTTCACTCATTAATTTAATTGGTAAAATCTTAAACCCATTCAAAATATATCTAAAATCTCAACCAACTATTTCGGGCGTTGATTCCGAGTTAGTAAACGAAAAAAATAAAAATATATTTACCAATATATATAAAAACAAACAGTGGGGAGGGAGTGATGATTTAAAATTTTATTCGGGTAGTGGCTCTCATCAAAGTGAGATTGTTAATTCCTATACTACCGCAGTTAAAAATTATTTTTCCAACCTCAATCACCTTACTGCCGTTGACCTTGGTTGCGGCGACTTCAATATAGGCAGTAAAATTTATTATTTATTCTCCAGCTACACAGCGTGCGACATTGTTGATGATTTAATTTCATTTAATAAATCAAAATTTCCAAATAAAAATTTACACTTTAAATGTTTAGACGCAGTAGAAGATGAGTTACCAAGTGGAAATGTAGTATTCATACGGCAGGTATTACAACATCTTTCGAATACAGATATTAAAAAAGTAGTTCGAAAAATTGAAAAAAAATACGACTATGCCGTAATAACGGAGCATCTGCCTTCAGACAATTTCATCCCGAACCTAGATAAACCCTCAGGACCCAATATTCGTTTAATTTTCGAAAGTGGCGTAGTGTTAAATGAAGCTCCGTTTAATATTCGCCATTCAGCATCTACATGCATATGTGAAATTAATGAATATGGCGGAATAATCCGAACAACAGTATACAAAATTAATTGATCAATTATGAACTCTGCTATCGTCACAGGTATTACTGGCCAAGATGGGGCCTACATTAGCCAACTTCTATTAAGCAAAGGCTATACCGTACACGGCGCATATCGCCGTTCAAGTTCAGTAAACTTCTGGCGCATTGAAGAACTAGGCATCCAGAACCACCCCAATTTGCATCTGGTCGAATACGACCTGACCGACTTGGGCTCCAGCATTGCCCTGGTGCAAAAGGTCCAGCCCAGCGAAATCTACAACCTGGCTGCACAAAGCTTTGTGAGCGTGTCATTTGACCAGCCCAGCACCACCGCGCAAATCACCGGCATTGGCTGCCTCAACCTGCTTGAAGCCATCCGCTTGGTCAACCCCAAAATCCGCTTTTACCAAGCATCGACAAGTGAGATGTTTGGCAAAGTGCAAGCCATTCCGCAGATTGAAAGCACACCTTTCTACCCGCGCAGCCCCTATGGCGTGGCCAAACTCTATGCGCACTGGATGACGGTGAACTACCGCGAAAGCTACAGCATCTTTGGCTCCAGCGGCATCTTGTTCAACCATGAAAGCCCGCTGCGTGGCCGTGAGTTTGTGACCCGTAAGATCACCGACAGCGTAGCCAAGATCAAGCTGGGCCAGCTGGATTGTTTGCAGCTGGGCAACCTGGATGCCAAGCGCGACTGGGGCTTTGCCAAAGAGTATGTGGAGGGCATGTGGCGCATGCTGCAAGCCGACGAGCCCGACACCTTTGTGCTGGCCACCAACCGCACACAGACGGTGCGTGACTTTGTGCGCATGGCCTTCAAGGGCGCAGGCATCGAGGTGGACTTCAAAGGCAGCGCAGAGCAAGAAACCGCTGTGGACACCGCCACCGGCAAGACCGTGATGCGCATCAACCCCAAGTTTTACCGCCCGGCCGAGGTCGAGTTGCTGATTGGCGACCCAGCCAAGGCCAAGGCTAAGCTGGGATGGGAGCCCAAAACCACGCTGGAGGAGCTGTGCCAGATGATGGTTGAAGCTGATTTGCGTCGTAATCAGGCTGGATTTTCTTTTTAACGGACAGCCAGCGTTTTGAAACTCATCATTCAAATACCCTGTTACAACGAAGCAGGAACATTGGCCATTGCACTGGCCGCATTGCCGCGAAAGGTACAGGGTTTTGATCTTGTCGAATGGCTGATCATTGACGATGGCAGCACAGACGACACAGTCGCGGTGGCCCTGGCCAATGGTGTAGACCATGTGGTCAAACACACCAGCAATCAAGGCTTGGCCAAGGGGTTTATGTCAGGCATTGGTGCTTGTTTGCGCTTGGGTGCTGACGTCATTGTTAACACCGACGCCGATAACCAGTACAACGCCGATGACATACCAGGCTTGGTAGCGCCCATTTTTGAAGGGCGTGCGGACTTGGTGGTGGGCGCAAGGCCAATTGCTACGATTGAGCATTTTTCCCTAGTCAAGAAACTGCTGCAAAAGTTAGGCAGTTGGGTAGTGCGTGTGGCCAGTAAAACAAACATACCTGACGCACCCAGTGGTTTCCGTGCCATGAGCCGTGATGCAGCACAGCGCTTAACGGTGTTCAGTGACTACACCTACACCCTGGAAACCATCATCCAAGCCGGCCAGAAAAACATGGCCATCACCTCGGTGCCGATCCGCGTTAATGGCGATTTACGTCCATCGCGTTTGGTCAAGAGCATTCCGTCTTATATCCAACGCAGCATTGTCACGATCATTCGCATCTTTGTGATTTACCGGCCCTTTCGTTTTTTTGCAAGCCTAGGTTTACTGCTTTTTGTGCCGGGCTTTTTGTTGAGTTTACGTTTCCTGTACTTCTACTTGATAGGCGAAGGCAGTGGCCATATTCAGTCTGTCATCTTGTCTGGCGTATTGATGATGATGGGTTTTGTTACATTTTTGGTTGCCTTTGTTACAGATTTATTGGCTGCAAACCGTAAGTTGCTGGAGGATTTGCGCTACCAGATTACTAAAAATATAAATTCATCGGGGAAAGGGGATAACAAAAATGGCTGATCAAGCAACAGAAGGCTTTTTATCACCCTGGTTGCGAAAGCAGCGCTTCAAAGCAGTTTTACCATATCTTAAAGGTCGTGTTTTAGACTATGGTTGTGGCTCAGGTGGGCTTGCCCAGTATATTCAAGCAGATTTATATTTAGGAGTTGAGGTAGATGCCGAATCTCTCCAGAAAGGCAAGGATACCAACCCAGAACATTCATTCGTAACTGAACTATCTGGAATTGGATCAAAATTTGATACCATCGTTGCACTGGCAGTGATAGAACATGTCGAAAATCCAGCTGCATTTTTGAGTAATTTAAAACAATTTCTAACGCAAACGGATGATGCGCGAATTGTGATTACAACACCACACCCTTCGGTCGATTGGGTGCACGACATTGGAGCTTCAATTGGACTTTTTAGCAAACATGCAAATAATGAGCATGAGGATTTATTAGACGAGGAAAATTTGAACCAAGTTGGCGAACAATGCAGCCTAGTAATTATTGAATATGAACGTTTTTTACTCGGCGCGAATCAACTTGCTGTATACAAGAGGTGCTTGGTGTGAGCGTAAAAATAACTGGCGGTTTTGAGGAACAAGGGATTGTCGTCGGCAATATTTATGACAAGTATGGCTCAAATAATCCTATTGTTCGATATATCATGCAAGGATTTGAATCTTCGCTGTCTGACCTAGTACAAATTGTTGCACCCGAGTCGATCCATGAGATTGGTTGCGGTGAAGGTTATTGGACCTTGCGCTGGGCCGAACAAGGGATCCCAGTGCGTGGTTGCGACTTTTCAAAACATGCCATTGCTTTAGCACAAGAAAATGCAATTATGCGCGGTCTACCACCTGAAACTTTTGCTATTAAAAGTATTTATGACTTGGTTGCTGAGGATGATCGAACTGATTTAGTGGTTTGTTTAGAAGTTTTAGAGCATCTTGAGCACCCAGAAGCCGGGCTCAAGGCTCTGCAACGCGTGGTAGGGCGGTATTTGATTGTCAGTGTACCCCGAGAGCCCATCTGGTGTGGTTTAAATCTAGCAAGAGGCAAATATTTAAAGAATTGGGGTAATACCCCTGGCCACATACAACATTGGTCTAAGGCCAGTTTTATCAAGTTGATATCCAAGTATTTTAATGTAGTGAAAGTTAGAAGTCCGCTCCCTTGGACCATGTTGCTCTGTCAACCACGGATTTAATTTCAGTGTGCTCTCCGCTCAGTTAAAAATCGGATTTCACTTTGTTGGCGGGGCATTAGCCCTTGTCGGCGTTGTCTTTTTATACACAAGAATAAGTTCACAAGCTGCGGTAATTAATCTTGTCATATTCAATGCAACTACTTGGTCGGTCGTTGTTATCATGTCTATGGTTTATGGTTTATCTAACGTAATACTCGCGCATGCATGGCAAAAAGTTCTTCAACACCTTGGGGTGTCGGTTGCAGCCCCGTGGGCAATATGGGCTTACGGGATTTCACAAATTGCAAGGTATCTCCCAGGAAATATTTTTCATATTGCAGGTCGACAGGCATTGGGCGCGGCAGCAAATCTGCCGCATTGGCAATTGGCAAAGTCTGCAGTTTGGGAGTTGGGTCTCATCGCGGCGGCGGGTACCATGTTTGGTCTTTTGATCTTGCCTTTATTAACTGAATACGTCACGTACGCAACCAGTCTGACACTTTTTATTGCGACATTGGTTGTATCTTTATTTTTATTAAAGCATTTGCATAGCCAAGCGATTATGCTAGCTTTTAAGTTGCACCTCATTTTTTTGCTAATTTCAGGAATTATCTTTACTTGCCTAATTGAGTTGCTGTCTGAAGATGCTGCCATTCAAGTTAAAGATTGGCTGCCCTTAATCGGCACTTATGTTGTGGCATGGCTAGCCGGACTCGTCACACCAGGGTCACCCGCAGGTATTGGAATCCGTGAACTCGTGCTATTGTTGCTATTAAATGGCATTATAGGAGAGACCGAATTGGTGATGGTTGTAGCACTAGTCCGCTTTGTAACCGCATCCGGTGATTGTTTGTTTTTTATCGCATCGTCTGTGTACGGTAAGCGTTTTTTGTAAATAATATTTTATGATCTATTCGAACAAACTAAATATTAAATTTATATTTATAGTCGTTTTGACAAGTGCTTTTGTGCTCTTTGTGAACGGTGCGGTTCCCTTTTTAATGCTACCAACGCTTGGGCAGGCTGTTTGGACGACCGGTTTTTCACAGTCCATGGCAAACAACGCCTCAATATTCGATTTTTATTCCCGCGATTTTGGAATCCCCACGCCTGCCGCTATTTCGTTTGGACTAGCTGGCGCATGGCCAGCGAGTTTAATGATTAGAACAGGCTTACATGCAGCTGATGCTTATTCAGCAATGGTGGCAATATGGCTGTGTTTGGCCATGTTTTCAGCTTATAAAATAACACGCTTTTTGGAAGCATCAAGGCCGATTGCTTTGGCAGGCGCGGTTATCTGGATGACCATGCCAATTATTTGGGCACACGTTGGATATAGCATGGTTTCATTGGGCATTGCATTATTGCCTTTTTACTTTTTAAGCTTATTGCGTTTAATATTAATTAAGTACGATAAATTAACAACGACTGTGCGTTCAACTGCGCTGTATGTATTCTCTACCATCATCGCGGTATTCATGGATGGCTATACATTCATGATGTTTGCGACTGGCTCTAGTATTTTATTAACATATGCAATATTGACCAAGTCTGATGCCCGTAAAAATTTATTAAAGGTAGTACTACCCCTACATCTTTTTAGTTTTACATTAGCCTATATCATTTTCAGCCTTTACATTAGCAGATTAAATTACGATGCACATGAACTCAATTTTTTCAGAGGATGGGGACTTGATTTATCTTTTTTGATTATCCCATCTAAAGGTGTTCTATGGTTGCCAGACCTCTTTGGCATAAGTATTAAACGATCTAACGAATTATTTTTCGGAGATTCATCTGTTTGGATCACAACATTTGCGTTGCCTACTTTGATTTTGGGTATGTTTGCTTGGTTACGAACGCGCTCCAAGTCAAAACTAAGCACAGGCATTTTACTTATATCAATATTTGGTTTTTACATGGCTTTAGGACCTTCAATAAAAATTAACTCTACTAAGCCTGAGACTTTGCAGCAAAGTCACCCACGTGAAAAATCTGTACTCATGGCGTCTAAATATTCTATTGCTCCAACGGGAAATTCGTGGATTTCCGAAAAATTACCAGGCTTTAATGTCATGCGTGCATCCTATCGATGGTCAGCGCTAGGCATTTTTGCATTGTGGCTTTTGATCATGATATGGATATCGAAAGTTGATCGGAAAAATCTGATCATTTGGATAGGGCTATTGACAGTTTTATTTTTGTTGAATTTACCTGACCTTGAACAGAAGTGGCATAACGGCATTGATAATCGGCGTATGTTTCAGCAAATTGATGACGAACTTGTTTCAGAATTAAACCAAAAAATACGACCACGTGAAACAGTAGTATTTCTACCTTTTGGTAATGATTTCATTGTTAATTATTTGGCACCGAAGGTTGGCTTTAAAACATTCAATATAGGTGGCGATAAAAATCTTGCGGTAGCTCAATCTAAATGGCCTCGAGAATTTTTTTCACTATATAGTGATGTAGGTGCTGGCAAGATAATGTTATCTAATAAATTATTAGTTGGTGATCTAGCAGATGTAGTTATTTTTCCATATTTTAATATGCTAAGTTCAACTTACTTGTGGCCTTGTGCTGAAAAAACAACTGCTAGATTAACAGAAGAGAGACTTGATGTTCTGATTAAGATTACTGGTTTCATCTGTCCACTTGAACAGAAAGCAGCACTTCAACCGGTTATTACTACTTTGCGTGCCTTACCATACCTGGAAGTCGATGAAACGGTTCTTTTTGCAACTGTCAGGTTACGTCCTGAGTTAAGTGGGCAATCGAACAAGCTAGCTTTGCTAAATAGCATTGCTGAAAATATTCAATATCCTTTTTCCATAAATGGCAAGTTCATGGCAGCGCCCATTGTCCTCCAAGATGGATGGCATGACCTAGAAGCTAATCTTGTATGGTCAAAAGCCAATAGCAATCTTTTTCTGCCAATTCCTAAGAGTTGTAATATTTCAAAGTGTAATGCGCGGTTATATTTTGGTGTTTTCGGAGCCCACCTTGGTCGCACCGTTGACGTCTTTTTTAATAGCGCAGATCCAATGTGGCAGTGGTCACAAAAAGTAACAGCTAACTCTGGTCACTCAATTACATTAGATGTGCCATTGAGTGGTGCAATTGGTTTTCGTCAAATCAGTATCTCCGTATCAAATGCAACGTCCCCAAATTTATTGACCGGTTCACCAGACGGTCGCACCCTTGGAATTTCGCTGCAGCGTATTGAGCTGGTGGCGCCATAGTTTTTATGAAAATCGCCATCGCCGGTACCGGTTACGTAGGTCTTTCGAATGCTGTGCTGCTGGCCCAGAAAAACGAGGTAGTGGCGCTCGACATCATGCCCATTAAGGTTGACATGCTCAACCAGAGCCTCTCCCCGATAGAAGATGCCGATATCCAGCATTTTTTGCAGTTCAAACCACTTAACTTTCGTGCCACGCTGAGCCCTGTCGAAGCATATGCCGGGGCAGATTTTGTGGTCATTGCCACCCCCACCGACTACGACTCTGTCACCCACCATTTCAACACCCGCTCTATTGAGGCTGTTGTACGTGATGTGCGCGCCATCAACCCCCAGGCGGTGATGGTGATCAAGTCCACTGTGCCAGTGGGCTATACGGCAGGGTTGCAGCGTGAATTGGGGTGCGATCACATCATCTTTTCGCCCGAGTTTTTACGCGAAGGCAAAGCGTTGCACGACAACCTGCACCCCAGCCGCATTGTGGTTGGTGAGCGGTCTGCACGCGGGCAGCAGTTTGCCAACCTTTTGCGGGCCGGTGCTGTAAACTCAGAAGTCCCGGTGCTGCTGTGCGACAGCACAGAGGCTGAGGCAATCAAGTTGTTTGCAAACACGTACCTGGCCATGCGGGTTGCGTTTTTCAATGAGCTGGACACCTATGCCGCCAGCCATGGGTTAGATTCACGTCAGATGATTGATGGTGTGTGTTTGGACCCGCGTATCGGCGATCATTACAACAACCCGAGTTTTGGGTACGGCGGCTATTGCTTGCCGAAAGACACAAAACAGCTGTTGGCCAATTTCAGCTATGTACCGCAGAAGCTGATGGAGGCCGTGGTCGCGGCCAACAGCACGCGTAAGGATTTCATTGCTTCAGAAGTATTGTCACGAGCTCAGGCTAGTAATTCCGTGGGCATTCCGGTGGTGGGTGTTTACCGCTTGGTGATGAAGGCCGGGTCTGACAATTTCAGGGCGTCCAGCGTTCAGGGTGTGATGAAGCGCATTAAAGCAACGGGGCTGATGGTGACGGTTTATGAGCCAGCACTGGAACAGACACATTTTTTCCATTCACCAGTGCTGCGCGATTTGCAGGAGTTCAAAGATGGGGCCGATGTGATAATTGCCAACCGAATGAGCGAAGAATTGCAGGACGTGGCACACAAAGTTTACACACGGGATTTATTTGGTGATGACGCTTGATTTAAAACATATCTGGTTTGGAAAAAGTGGAATGCTCATGACACTGCAAAACGATGAAATAGTTCACATGCGCCACTCGGCAAAAGCACCTTAACTGCGATGCCATGCCGAAGCTGACACCGATTCACATGCCGCGGCACTGGCCAACCGACTGCTTGCTTGTATTTGGGCCACAGTCCCCCAATCCTAATTTTTTAACCCTTCTCTGGAAACCCATGAAAAAATTGAATTTTCTGATTTTGTCTTCATTCGTATTCTTGTCTGCTTGTGGCGACAAGCCCCAGCCACAAACGCCAGCGGCTTCAGTGCCTTCGCCTACGCCTGCCATGGTGGTGTACGAGGCCACACTGGCCCAAGGCATTGACTTTAAAAAAGATGGCTACCCATCCTTCATTACGCAAGTTTCTGGTATGTCTGGTGCTGAACCATGGGGCCGTTGGTCAGATGCTGATGCGGGTGGCCCCATCGCGCGCTTTACTTTCAAGGACAAACTGCCCGCAGCTTTTAACCTGGTGGTGACTGCCAATGCCTTTGGCCCTAACGAGGGCAAGCCGATACAGGTGAAGGCGGGTCAAGTGACCCAAAATTGGAGCATCAAAAATGCAGAAGAGTTGGCCAAGTCGGGCACCTACACAATTAAATTTGAGAAGGTGGACGGCAATACTCTGGAGTTCACCCCCCCCGCCCCCACCAGCCCTGCAAGCCTAAACAAAGACACATCAGATGAGCGCAAACTGGGCATTGGGTTTGTGTCGTTGAAGATTGAGTGATTGACGGGCTTGGGCGGTTAGCCCAGCGTACGTGGGCGACTCATTCACTATGATTGAATACAGACTAATTCAACGATCCATAAATCGGCTTGGATTCTGGTCGCCCTACGCGTTATCTCATGCCCCGTTGAATCGTGTTTCAGTTCGAAATTGATCTGTCCTATGAAATACCTTAATAACAGTGCAAAACACATTCGCTATTTGTTCACATTGATAGGGCTTATCAGTCTTTCGATTCTAGCGAGCGCAGCCACTACTTACGAGGCTGAGCCTAACAACACCACAAGTAATGCTACATTCGTGGGGTTGGGTAATTACTTTATTGGAGCATCATCAGCGTCATCAGATGTGGATTACTTTAAAATTTATATTCCTACCGCCGGACTTTACACGCTCAGACATGACCCGATCAATACAACCGGTTTTGAATATTACACTGTTGATGCAACAATTTATGACGCAAGCAATAATACTTTAGGGACACTGAGTTTT
>Ga0209550_10004664_pt1 | contig 12961 bp, 16 predicted proteins | sample LauGreSuBDMM15SN_2_FD_187567 | JGI IMG/M metagenome (GOLD analysis project Ga0209550, IMG submission 187567) | Freshwater lake microbial communities from Lake Michigan, USA - Su13.BD.MM15.SN (SPAdes) (version 5) | ecosystem: Environmental > Aquatic > Freshwater > Lake | place: Lake Michigan... | reverse complement strand
AAGCCTGGTGGCTTGACTGAATGTTACTGATGCCATTGTGATACTCCTTCAGCGGCAGGAACGAGCCGCACGATCCGTAGTGAATTAGTGCCTAAAGCAACCGCTCTAGGTATCTTTATTATCGCATTTCCCTCAAGTCGTTTAGACTTAAAGACCTAGCCCGAAGGGCAAATCTTTATCAATTTGTAGATATCAGAGGTAGAGCATTATGTCGAACAATCCAAGACCGACCCGTTCACAGCAGCGCGAAGAAGCTAGAGCAAAGGCTAGAGAGCTTCGCGAGAAGCGTGCCTCAGGTGAAAAGCGCAAGAAGCTACTGGTCACCACCGGTATCGCACTAGGAATTGTCCTAGCAGTTGCTGGAATAGTGTACGCAATTGTGATTGCTATGAGTACTCCAAACGAGAAAGTAGACAACAGCAATAAAGTTCCAGCTAACGTCACCAAACTTGGCGGTGTCGTAATCGGTAAAGATCTCAAGATTGCTTCTGCCGCCGAGATCGAAGCTACCAACCGTGTTGTGATTTACCAGGACTACCAGTGCCCAATTTGCCAGCTGTTTGAAGTCCCTAACTCAAGCCAGTTGAAGACTTGGGCTGAGTCAGGTCTAGCTACCATCGAAATTCACCCAATTTCATTCCTTGATGGTCAATCACGCAACAACTACTCTTCAAGAGCCACCAACGCAGCCTTCTGTGTTGCTAACTCCCAGCCTGAGAAGTTCTTTGCTGTGAACAGCGCTCTCTACGCTAACCAGCCAGAAGAACAAACAGCTGGACCATCAGACTCAGACCTCAAGTCAACGCTTTCAGGCGCTGGTGTGAACATGAACGCCGAGATGAACACTTGTATTGATCAAAAGAGATACGCCAAGTTCATTGAAAACAGGACCGCTGAGGCCCTCAGTAAGCCGGCTGTTACAGGAACCGAAATCCCTACCGGAACACCGTTCATTCTTGTTAACGGCGTCAAGTATGATTTTAAGGAATATGAGCAGCTAACTAACCCAGCTCTGTTCAACCAGTTCTTTGAAAACAACCGAAAGTAATACCCAACTAAGAAAGAAGTGACTTACTTGAAGAAGAATATTTTTGCTACAGCAATTGCAGTTGTTTTAGCGGTTACCCTAGCGGCTTGTTCAGGCGCTTCAGGCGCTAAGCAGATTGTCTTGAGCCTGTCAGGTAATGAAACTGGCAAGTACACCGTAGGTGAGCGTGCCAACATCGTTGGCGACCTAGACCTAGCTGACTCTGACGCTTCAAAGGTAAGCATCGTTATTGAAGAGCAGGCACCTGGTGGATCTTGGACCGAGTTCCGTTCACTAACCGCAAGCAAGAGCTCATCAAGCGTTGGTTTCGCACTAATCAAGACCGAGCCTGGAAAGTACCAGTACCGCGCTGTGGTTTCTGCTGATGGTTACGGCCCGTTCACTTCAGCGACCATCTCAGTGGAGTACTCAGCCAAGTAGTTCAGATTTCAATAAGTAAGGCCGAGTCTTTAGACTCGGCCTTCTTACTTTAATGAACTTTTGAATTATTGAAAAAACTTCCTCAGTTGCCCGATAAACTTTTCTTCGGACACCTGTCCAAGCCGACCTGGCGCAATTGGTAGCGCATCGCACTTGTAATGCGAGGGTTAGGGGTTCGAGTCCCCTGGTCGGCTCCAGTTATTCAAGCGAGTTTCGCTAGAGCTTCGTAGACCAGGAATGCTGGCCAAACGATTGCCTTCAGAACACCAACAACACCAATCCAGAAATCTGTAGCTGTTGAGATGTAATAAATAGCTGCTCCGATAAAGCCCATGAAGTAAAGACCGTTACTGGTTTTGACTGTCACGTTCTTCTTTGAGCCCATGCTCTTCTTGATCTTCTTTTTTAGCTTTTTGTTGAACTTTGAGGTGTCGAAGTTTGTCATTTTCCTACCTTCTCTAGATTCTTGAAATTGCTACTTCAGTACTTAGTATTTCAGCAAACTCACCCGAAAGATTGACAGCAGTGGTCTGGGCAAGTTCTTCAGCACTGATTTTCTTTCCATTGAACTCTTTAGCAAAGGTATGGGTTGCATCCAAGACGAACCAGGTGTCTAGTCCTAGGTTGCCAGCCATGCGAGCTGTTGTCTCGCAGCACATGTTGGTTTGGATTCCACAGATAGCAACTGAATCTATGTCAGTAGCCTTCAGCCACTGGTATAGATCAGGTTTTCCGTAGAAGGCTGAGTTCACACTCTTAGTAACCAGAAGATCAGGCTCTCCAGTGATGATGTCTTTGAAGTCATTACCTGGTTGGTTAGGTCTAAGCACAGAGGTTTCTGATTTTGAATTGTGCTTTACAAAAACAACAGGGAGATTGCTTTCTCTCCATGCTTCGATGAGTCTTGCTACATTAGCTTCGCAGTATGGGTTATTGCGTTCACCACGAATGTCATGTTCAGCGAAACCCTTTTGGACATCGATAACAATAAGTGCTCTGTTACTTGGCTTCAAAGGTAATGCTCACAGAGTTGATGCAGTAACGATCACCGGTTGGTGTTTGCGGTGCATCTTCAAAGACGTGACCTAGGTGAGAGCCACATGCTCTGCAAAGAACTTCGACTCGCTTCATACCGTGACTGTTGTCTTCTCTTAGTTCAACAGCGTGATCTTCTTTTGGCTCATAGAAACTTGGCCAACCACAGTGTGAGTCAAACTTTGTGGTGCTGGTAAATAGCTCAGCATTACAGCCACGACAGCGGAAGGTTCCAGTTCTCTCCTCATTGAGAAGTTCTCCAGTGAAAGCACGCTCAGTACCAGCCTCGCGAAGGACGTGATACTCGAATTCGCTTAGCTCTTCACGCCACTGCTCTTCGGTCTTTTCAACTTTACGTTCGGTCAATTTAGCCCTCTTCAGATTTCTCACAGGTTAGGTACCTAATATAGAACAGTTATCTGATTACCTTCAGAGCCTGGGAGAGAAATGGCCAAGAAGACTGATGCTCTAGATTTGCTAAAGCCAGACTTTGAGCAAGTTGGTCGCCATCGTGCGAGAAAGACTGCAAGAGAACGCTGGTTCGAACTCTTGTGGCTTGCTGTCGCATCTGCTGGTCTGTCACTAGGTGGCTATTTTGGACTTCAGTATGCAGTTGCAACACTTGCTACCCCTGCACCTGAGAAGACCATCGTCAAGGGAATCGACATTTCAACTCCGATAACTGTCATTGATGGAACTGGAACTAGACAGTATGCGGCGCGCATTGGGCAGAAGCTTCTAGATGCGAATTACGTAGTTCCTTACTCAGTCACACTTGATAACGACCTGCCTAAAACCGTGATCTACATTCAAAAAGAGGACTCTAGAGTCCTGGCTAACCGAATCCAGCTAGTTCTAGGTGAGATGCCAGTAGAGCTAAAAGCTGATGCAAAATACCCAATTGAGGTTCGTTTGGGCCTTGATTTCAATCCAGAGCCCTAAAAACCTTCTATAACAGTCCTGTTATAGGGCTGGAATTCACTGGCACGGATTACCTTAAACAGCCCTAGACTGAACGAGGTCGAAAAAGATTCGTTTGCTACAACACTCGAAATCAAACCAGAGGGTCAGATCTTTGGTGAGGCTGCAGTGAAGGAAGTACCGGATCTGATTCAAAAGCATTAGGAGCAATAAATGGCACAAGGAACCGTAAAGTGGTTCAACTCTGAAAAGGGTTTCGGATTCATCACACAGGACGGTGGAGCAGACGTATTCGTACACTTCTCAGCTATCCAGTCTGAAGGATACAAGGAACTTAAAGAGAACCAGCGTGTTGAGTTTGAGGTAAAGAACGGCGACAAGGGCCCACAGGCTGACAACGTTCACGTTATCTAATAACAAGTTTCAACCACTAGAGCCATCCCTTCGGGGGTGGCTCTAGTCATTTAAGCCAAACTTGCACTCTCGCCCCCGAAGTGCCAAAATTGATTAGCACTCTCATTAGGAGAGTGCTAATCATTCCAAACTAATTCCGTCCAGGAGGGCGTTACCAAACATGGCAAAAATCATTAGCTTTAACGAAGAGGCACGTCGTGGCCTTGAGCGCGGTTTGAACATCCTTGCCGACACAGTAAAGGTCACCCTTGGCCCACGTGGTCGCAACGTTGTTCTAGAGAAGAAGTATGGCGCACCTACCATCACTAACGATGGTGTTTCAATCGCCAAGGAAATCGAACTAGAGGACCCATTCGAGAGAATCGGTGCAGAACTAGTTAAGGAAGTTGCTAAGAAGACTGACGATGTTGCTGGAGATGGAACTACCACCGCAACCGTTCTAGCTCAGGCACTTGTTCGTGAAGGTCTACGTAACGTTGCAGCTGGTGCCGACCCAATCAGCCTAAAGCGCGGCATCGAGAAGGCAGTTGAAGCTGTCATCGCTGAATTGTTCAAGCAGGCTAAGCCTGTTTCAAGCAAGGAGCAGATTGCAGCTACTGCATCTATCTCTGCAGGAGACACAGTCATCGGTCAGATCATTGCTGATGCAATCGACAAGGTCGGTAACGAGGGTGTTGTAACAGTTGAAGAAGGCAACGCTTTCGGAATCAACCTAGAACTCACCGACGGTATGCGTTTCGACAAGGGATACATCTCTGGTCTATTCGTAACTGACCCAGAGCGTCAGGAAGCAGTTCTTGAAGATGCAGTTGTTCTAATTGCAAACAGCAAGATCTCTCAGGTTCCTGAGATTGTTCCTATCGTTGAAAAGGTTATGCAGTCAGGTAAGCCACTATTGATCATCGCTGAAGATGTCGAAGGTCAGGCACTGGCAACTCTAGTTCTAAACAAGATGCGTGGAACCTTCAAGTCAGTTGCTGTTAAAGCTCCTGGTTTTGGTGACCGTCGTAAGGCAATGCTTCAGGACATCGCTATCTTGACCGGTGGAACCGTAATCACAGAAGAACTAGGTCTAAAGCTAGAGAACACCACACTAGACATGCTAGGTAGTGCTCGTAAGGTGGTTATCACCAAGGACGAGACCACCATCGTTGATGGTTCAGGTGACAAGGAGCAGATTGCTGGTCGCGTTGAGCAGATTCGTCGCGAGATCACAAACACAGACAGCGACTACGACCGCGAGAAGCTACAAGAGCGTCTAGCAAAGCTTGCTGGTGGTGTTGCAGTTATCCGTGCGGGTGCAGCAACCGAAGTTGAGCTAAAAGAGCGTAAGCACCGCATCGAAGATGCAGTGCGTAACGCTAAGGCAGCTGTTGAAGAAGGTATCGTCGCCGGTGGTGGTGTTGCTCTAATTCAGGCTGGTAAGGCTGCATTCGAGACTCTAAAGCTTGTTGGTGATGAGGCTACCGGTGCGAACATCGTTCGCGTTGCTATCTCAGCTCCGCTAAAGCAAATCGCGCTAAACGCAGGTCTAGAGCCAGGTGTCGTTGCTGAGAAGGTTGCAAACCTTCCTTCAGGTCACGGTCTAAACGCTGCAAGCGGAGAGTATGTTGACATGCTTGAAGCTGGCATCAACGACCCAGTAAAGGTAACCAGATCTGCACTACAGAACGCAGCATCTATTGCCGGTCTATTCCTAACCACTGAAGCAGTGGTCGCCGAGAAGCCAGAGCCTCTAGCTCCACAGGCTCCTCAAGGCGGAGGCATGGACTACTAAAACTTAGCCAGATCGCTCCGGCTAAAAGGGTTGGGACTTGAAAGAGTCCCAACCCTTTATCATTACCCTGGAGTTAGCCCATGAAGAGGCGTTGGTTTGCAATTTCGATTTCACTGTATTGCGATGCCGCAATACGAAGTGCTTGACCGAGTTCGCCCAGTTGATTATCAACTGTTGTTGCTGTTACTTTCCAGCGAGTTACTAGCTCTTGAAAACTGCTTGCAGCACTTCCGCGCCAAACATCTTGCAAGCCTAGAAGTTGAACGTGTAGTCCATCAACCTCAGCCTGAATCTTTGCAATAGTTCCTTGGATAGTGCTGTTAGCAGCTAGTACGTGTTCGCTGTCTACTTGAATCTGTGCCATATCTGTTTACCTCCTTCGGTAAACATGTTGGCAGCAATGAACTAGCTAACTACTTTCAGATTGAAATCTGTGAGTAACTAAGAACTTTCTAAAACTGTTGAGAACTAGCTAGGCAGAACGATTCTGAAAGTTGCTCCACCACCTGGAGTTTCAACTGCAGTGATAGTTCCACTGTGTCTTTCAACGATCCCCTTGACGATGGCAAGACCTAGACCTGAACCACCGGTGTCACGGTTACGTGAGTTATCACTTCGGTAGAAGCGTTCAAAGATCTTTGTTCTGAGTTGTTTAGGAATACCTTCACCGTGGTCTCTAACTTCAATGATGGTTTGAGTGGCGTTTTGCTCTAGAGCTAACTCGATTGGCTTGTCGCCTGCGAAGTTGATTGCGTTAGTTAGAAGGTTGGTAAGCACCTGTCTCATTGCAGGTTCATCAAAGCGAGCAGTTAGTGAACCATCGAACTTTTTACCTTGAGAATCTGTAACAGTAATCTGCGCACTCTGGTGACCGGTAGAGACGTTAGTGGCAACGGATCTTGCAACCTCAGCTAAGTCTTCAGAGACAATTTGTAGTTCGCTTTCGCCATCAAGTCTTGCTAGTGCCAGTAGTGATTCCACCAGGGACGTCATGCGAATAGCTTCGCTTTCGATGCGCTGCATGGCATCGGCAACGTCCTTCTTGGACTTGAAGGCTCCCATTCGGTATAGCTCCGCATAGCCTCTAAGAGTTACTAGGGGAGTTCTGAGTTCGTGGCTGGCATCAGCAACAAACTGACGCATTCGGTCAAGGGTTGCATTACGGGCTTTGATAGACCCTTCGATAGACCCGAGCATCTCATTCAGTGAGTGATTCAGAAGTGCTATCTCTGTCTTACCTTCAATCTCAGGAAGTCTACGGTCTATCTTTCCGCTTCTGATGGCATCGGCTGCAGCTGAAACTTCACGCAGTGGTCTAAGCGCTGAAGATATCGTTAGCCAGATAGCCAGAGCGCTAATCGCCAAAAGCAATGCGCTGAAGCCAATACCGATTGCTTGATACTGCCTCACAATGGCGTTGTTTAGACCAACAGGAAGCGCCACCACAACTGACCCCGCCATTTCAGGAGAAGGGAGTGCAACAAGTCTCCACTGCTCAGGTTTTTGTTCTGGATGTTTGGAAGATCTCAGTTCAGCCGTAAAGGGTGTCCCACGGGTTGCCACCACAGAAACAACGTCAAACTGTTCAAGGTTAGGAACCTCTGTGTTCTGGGTTGCTGCTGAAACTAAACCTAGATAGATACTACCCTGGGCATCCAGGAAGGCGATGTAGTAATCGCTCGGGAGAGCAGGGATAGTGATTTCTTTTGTAGCAAGACGCTCTTCAATGGTTGTCGGATCTTCTTGAGCGAGAACGCTGGCTGTTTGAAGCAGAAGGCTGTCGGTGTTCTGCTGTAGATAGGTTTTGAGAAGTGAGACGGTTCCTAGAACGCTGATGCCGAGCAATAGCGTAATGATTCCAACAGAGATGGCAGTTAGTCTCGTGCGAAGCGAGACCTTTCCCCAAGTCCTGGATATCACATTGTTACTAGTTGCTGGAACCTTGCTCATTTACTCTTCGCTTTTAGCTACTCGGAATATGTATCCAACACCACGCTTGGTTTGGATCAGTTGGTTCTTGCTTAGCGGGTCAATTTTCTTGCGAAGGTATGAGACGTAGCTCTCAACAATTCCCTGCTCACCGTTGAAGTCATATTCCCAAACGTGATCAAGGATCTGGTCTTTACTCATAACTCGGTTGGCGTTCGCCATTAGGAATCTAAGCAACTTGTATTCGGTCGGGGAGAGCTCAATCTCGGTTCCGTTCACAAATACTTCATGAGCGTCCTGGTTGATCTTGATTTCACCAACTTCGATGATGCTGTCTTCAACATCCTGCTTCTTAGTTCTTCTAAGAATGGCATGAATACGAGCGATAACCTCATCGATGCTAAAAGGCTTAGTCATGTAGTCATCGCCACCAACGGTTAGACCAGTAACTTTATCTCCGCGGTCATCTCTAGCGCTTAGGAAGAGAACCGGAAGGTCTATGTTCATTGAACGAAGCTTCTTAGTTACGCTGAAGCCACTCTGATCAGGCAGCATGACATCGAGAATCATGATGTCTGGTTTTGCTTTCTCGGCAACAGTAACTGCTTCGGTTCCAGTACCAACGGAATAGACACTGAAACCAGCGAATTTCAAACCTGCTTCAAGCAGGTCACGGATGTTCTTTTCATCATCAACGATAAGTACTTTTGGATTCTTCATACCTCAACCATGGCACTCATTGATACCTAAAACCTTAAGGTTGGCTGAGTGTTTCCTGAGAGTAAAAGACCCTATAGGTCAACCGCATCGACGATTTCGTAGGCATAGCCCTGCTCCGCTAAGAACCTCTGACGGTTCTGAGCAAAGTCCTGATCCACAGTGTCACGGGTAATCAGGGTGTAGAAGCTAGCTGTCCTGCCGTCAGCCTTGGGTCTGAGAAGTCTTCCAAGACGCTGAGCCTCTTCCTGCCTGGAGCCATAGGAACCTGAAATCTGGATCGCTACCGATGCCTCTGGTAAGTCAATGGAGAAGTTAGCAACCTTAGAGACAACGAGAACGTTGTTGCGACCTTCTCTAAATTCAGCAAAGAGGCGCTCGCGTTCATCAACTGGAGTTTCTCCATTAATCAACTTCGCATTTAGAGCACCGGATACTGCATTCAACTGATCGATGTATTGACCAATGATTAGGGTTGGTTCGCCGGCGTGCTTGGCAAGTAGTTTTTGAATGATTGGAATCTTGATTGGGGAGCTAGCTGCCAACCGATACTTATCTTCCTGGTTAGCAATCGCATATTCCAGATGTTCCACCTCAGGTAAATCAATACGAACTTCGTAGCAGGCAGCAGGAGCGATATAACCCTGTGCTTCAATCTCTTTCCAAGGTGCATCAAAACGTTTAGGTCCGATGAGAGAGAAGACATCTCCCTCTTTGCCATCTTCTCTAACCAGAGTTGCAGTAAGTCCAAGCCTTCTTCTAGCTTGCAGATCTGCAGTCATCTTAAAAATCGGTGCAGGTAGTAGGTGAACCTCATCGTAGACAATTAGACCCCAGTCGTGATTGTTTAGTAAAGCAAGGTGAGAGTATTCACCTTTACGTTTGGTTGTGAGGATTTGATAGGTAGCGATGGTGATTGGGGCAATCTCTTTCATTGAGCCGCTGTATTCACCAATCTCTTCTTCGGTAAGAGATGTTCGCTTTAGTAGTTCTGCTTTCCACTGTCTAGCTGAAACAGTGTTGGTAACAAGAATCAAAGTATTGGTCTTAGCAACTGCCATGGTGGCAGCCCCGACGATAGTTTTACCAGCACCACAGGGAAGCACAACAACACCTGAGCCACCATCCCAGAACTTTTCAACCGCAGACTCTTGGTAGTTACGTATTTGCCAGCCATCTTCTTTGAGAGCAATTTCGTGAGGTTTACCTGGGGTGTATCCGGCTAGGTCTTCCGCAGGCCAACCTAGTTTTAGTAACTCCTGTTTAATTTGACCTCTAGCCCAGTCGGCTACCTGCCAGGTGTGTTCATCGATTCTGCCAACCATCAGGTCATTTACTTTTCTTTGACGAGTGGTTTCAACTAAAACAGCAGGTTCTGTTGAATACAGTTGCAGATCTCCGCCTTCACCTTTTTGAATGACCAAACGGCCGTATCTAGCCATGGTCTGTTCAATGTCTACTCGGATGCTGGCAGGGACGGGGAACTTGCTGTATTTATCTAGAACACCCATTACAAAGTCACTGTCGTGTCCAGCTGCTCTGGCATTCCAAAGACCAAGCTTTGTGATTCGGTAGGTGTGAACATGCTCCGGCGCACGCTCTAATTCAGCAAAGACAGAGAGGTCGTGACGAGCGTCAGCTGCTTGAATGTGATCAACTTCCAAGAGTGCAGTTTTATCGCTTTGAACGATTAGTGGTCCGCCAGACATCCTTCTAGCCTAAGCGAACACCGGTAATACTGCTAAGTGGGATTACACGCTCACAATCAGCCTTGCGGTCACGTCCTCTAAGACGGCCATTAGCTAAACCTGTCGGCTCAAGGACAAACTCGCGATTCTCCTTGTTAACCACAACCAAAACAGTGAGTGAGCCCTTGCTCTTAATACAGAGCTCAAGCTGTCTAACGATGTTATTTCCTTCAGGAGCTTCACCCATACGGGTTTCATGATCTCGCCAGCGCTTGATATCCATCAGCACGCTCTTTGGGAGTTCTTTAGTTTTGTCTTGAATCCCGGCAGCACTCCAGTTGCTAATTACCTGGTTGTTGGCATCCTTACGAATGGCAGCATATTTACCTTCACGCAGTTGGTAGTAAACGATGTCTAGTTCAAATCTGGTCAACAGGGTTTTCTCGTCGAGTCTGGAAATAGAGATTGGTCGAAGAGTGGTGTCATTCAAGATGTGAGTGAGCAAGACCTGGTCTTTAGATTCAATGGCTGTTCCCTTATCGGTTGCACGCAAAACTAATCTCCCGAAGCGGCTAGAAGCTTCTCGAATCAGATAATCAACTGGCTGGGGAAGAGCTGAACCAGATAGTTCAGCAAGTAGTGCTCGGATGGGCTCTTCGGTGAGTCCTGTCTCTAAACCGTGAGTGATACTCAAGGTATTGATTCGATAAGTTGAGGCAACACCGATTCGTTCGGTCTCAACGAACCTGCGTAGTTCAAGTTCTGTCTTTGTTGGAAGTGGTCCAACCGAAATGATGGACAGATCTGCTTGAACAATTACTCTCGATTGAGTCTTCGGAAGACTCAAAGCTAAACGCTTTCCAGCATCCTCAACCTTGCCTTGCATCAGTGGTGCAAACCAGGATGAAACCTGACCGTTAGAAGATAGTCCAATCAGTTCAGCAAGAGAGAGCAATCTAGTGATGTGTGAACTGATTCCATCGTTAGCTAACGGGAAGATTTCCTGCATAGCCGTATCCAGTGAATTAGCATTCACTAGCTCAATTGAAGAGTCTTCTCCAAGAAGCATTCGCCAAGTCTTCGCTAGGTGTAACCAACGTTGTTCAGGCTCAGCGTGCAACCAATCTAGATATGAGGCACCAACTCGCCAACGCTTCTCAACAAGAGCTACTAGACCTGTCATCTGAGCAAGTGAATACAGTGCCTTGGCGTACTCAACAGTTCTACCTAGGTGCAGAGCCAAACGCTTTAGTTCAGGTAAGCCAACAGAACCTCTTCCAACCTCTGGAACATAACGTTGCTCCAAATCGATTAGCAACTCTGTTATTGCCTGAACAGTTTCAAAAGCTGAGAGACCTGCTTGCGGATCAATCTGTTCGAATGGAGCAACAGGTGTCGAATTGGAAAGTGATACTTCAGAGATACCTTTGCCAACCTGCTGTTTGAAAGCCTCCTTAGCGCTATCAAAAGGAATGTATTTAGTCTTCCCATCTTCAACTGATTTATAAACCAGAAAGAGTTTCACAAGCACTTCAAGATAGGGCTTGTCAGCAGCTTTACTTTGGTTGTTCAAGAGATTAGTGAAGACTGCAATCTGGCCTCTGGTTAGACCGGCAATTGCTCCGCTAACGCTCTGCGGTTTTAGAAGTGCAGAAGCTAGATCAAAGAAGTCTGCGAAGTTACCCGAAGGCATTAGGCGAATGCCTATGACTCGAGCTAAGTCCTCATCACTGGCATTGCTTAGATGCTTTGCAACTAGTAGAACTTCACTCATTAGGTTGCTTGTTTAGTTTTTTACGCTTAGTACTCAAAATTAGAAGAATCATCAGGAAGACGAAACCAAGTGGTAGGACAAGCATTGGCACTAGCCCTAAACCAACTGGGACCCAGGAGCCTCCAGAGAAGGCTGCAAAGAGAATCACAAGGACCGAGAGAACCGATAGCCCAACGCAGGCTATAAAGCCATAGCCTAGGAAAGTCTCCAATGTTGTGCTGGGGGTTTCTGGGTTAGTCTTCTTATTCTTAGCCATCCTTTTAGGATACTTGGAAACCTCAAGTAAAATGAAGGCTGCAGCAATGAAAGAGGTAGATATGCCAACAGGACACGTAAAGTTCTTTGATAACGTCAAAGGCTTTGGATTTGTGCAATCAGATGAAGGAACCGAAGCGTTCCTGCATGTGAGCAACCTACCCGACGGAACTACCGACATCAAGCCTGGTACTCGAATCGAATACAGCATTGTTGACTCTAAGCGTGGTGCTCAGGTTATGACCATGCGCATCATCGAAGTTCCAGAGAGCCTTGAGAAGAAGCAGCGCGCTAACGCCAGAATGAAGAACGAAGATCTAGTGATCTTGGTTGAAGGCCTAATCTCAGCACTAGACAAGATTCGCCCAGGTATCGAGCACGGCAGACTTCCTGAGGGTGCTAGCGCAGAAAAGCTAGCTAGATTGCTCCGCACTTTGGCAGATCAACTGCACAGCTAATGGCAAAACTCAAGAAACTCCCTAAGTTCGTCAAACTGGTCAAACCTGAAAAACAGGTCAAAAACAAGTTTGACGTGAAAGCATTTGCTGAAGTTGCAGCTAAAGCGGCCGCCCTTCCGAAAGAGCTAGGTCCTTTTATTGAAAGCGTCGAAGATGGCGAAGGCGTAACCTCATACTTCTGGGCTGCTAACCAACCAGGTTACGTTGGCTGGCGTTGGGCCGTTACAGTCGCTCAACTTGACCCAACCAGTGAACCAACTCTCTGTGAAGTTGCCCTAATCGCTGGTGAAGAAGCTCTTTCTGCACCTAAGTGGGTACCTTGGTCAGAGAGACTTGCCGACTACCAGGCACTTCAAGCAGAACTAGAGAAGCAAGCTGCACTAGATGCCGAAGAAGCTGCTCTGAAAGAAACAGACGAAGAGACTGAAGAAGAATCTGAAGAAGAGGCTGAAGAAGACCTAGCGGTTGCCGACTCTGAAGTAAGCGAAGAGACCGAGAAGTAATCCCACCACACAGGTGTATGGA
>Ga0209550_10004663_pt1 | contig 12961 bp, 14 predicted proteins | sample LauGreSuBDMM15SN_2_FD_187567 | JGI IMG/M metagenome (GOLD analysis project Ga0209550, IMG submission 187567) | Freshwater lake microbial communities from Lake Michigan, USA - Su13.BD.MM15.SN (SPAdes) (version 5) | ecosystem: Environmental > Aquatic > Freshwater > Lake | place: Lake Michigan... | reverse complement strand
TCCTATAGAATAATCTACATAAGTTTCTAACGCAACTTCAGATGTTGAAAAGATTTCTTTAATATCGTAAAACACTTGTAATCCAAATTCCCAAAACACAGGATATTTTTCAAGACCACCATGATACGCTGGTTGGTAATTCCATAGTATGTTGCCGTTTGAATCTAATCTTGCCCATTCTAAATTATTTTCCCGCTGGTAACATATTGGAACAGTTATAATCAAGGTTCCCCCTTTGCGTAACACCCTATGTAACTCAGCAATGCTTTGTTTATAGTTATATATGTGTTCTAACATATGATTACAATGCACGTAGTCGAAAACTTTATTCTCATATGTTAAAGCTGTTAAGTCTTGATGCGTATCTTTAATAATGGTATTCTTAGATTCAACATCTAGGTCTGTGTAATGACTTGTTACTATGTTCACATATTTTTCTAACTTAATAAAATTTTCAGCTAATTTTATTGCTTGTCCGTGCTCACTTGGCATATACACATCTATTGCATGTAAATTTAAAATATCTTCTTCTGCTAATTTTAATAAAAATCTATGTCTTGCACTGGCTCCACGTTCACACAAATAATTATAAACAGAATCAAACAAGTTGTTAGTATTGTCACTGTTCCATCGAGTCATATCTGTCTCTGCTACAGTTGTTGTTAGACTGTCACAATAATTACAATAAATGTCATAGGAACAGTTAGGAGGTCTGTCAAATGGTAGATCAACAACAGTGTCTGTAGAGATTAAATTAAACTTAAAATTTGGAGTCATACGTTTTTATTTTTTTACTTCAGCAGCTTTATTCATTTCTGTAGCTGCATTATGTAGATCAATTATTTCTTTAGGCACAGGACATTGTTCGATGTATTTGACAATTTCTTCTTTTTTAACAACTTCACGATCAACATACTGAATAATGTCTTTGCCTTTTTCTTTAATTACTTTGGTCTTAGTAATTACTTTTTCTTCAACTACAGTGTTAGCTGACTCTGATGCTACTTTGGCCGCATCAACTTTGGCCTGCATTTCTGCAACACGAGTTCGCCACATTATTTCTGTGCTGTGTCCGCCCAACAAATACAAACTTCCAGCAGTTAATACCACGCCTGCTAGTTGTATTGGTAATTTATAATTACTAATCCCTGGAAACCATTTGACTAGCCAACTGGCAGCCAACATTATGATACCAGCAGTCAGTGCTGTATAGTATAACCAAAGTAAAACACTTTCAGGTATTAGTTCTAACATCCAATAAATTTGGGTCATCTTTTCATCTCCGCCACAAGTGCGTATCCGTTATTTTCTATAATAAATTTATTATCAACTTTGTTAATGTTATAAGGTCCGATAAATTTTGTTAGATATAATATTTCAGAGATGTCGTTGGGATTCATTTGAAATGCTCCTTGAACGGATTCGTAAATCCGTTGTCTAAGACCAAAATCTGATACTACTAAATTTAGTGAGCCGTTGAATGGTTTCTCAAGAGTCAATTGATCATCATTGAGTTCAATGCTTTCTAGATAGCTTTTGTTAAAAAAGTTATCCACATTTTCCATCTGCACTTCGTTGATTTTATTTTCATATTGATCAGGAGTAGTGGGCACAGCATCTAACAATGTTTCAACATCGGCAGGATTTGATCTAAAACTTCTATAATACCTAAATCTAAAATCTTCATTGTCTGCTAGTTTCTTTACACCGTCTAGTATTTCAACAATATGTGAACTTAGATCTTTATCACGTTCCATCTCAACAAATACTTTATATCTGCCTTCTTTAACTTCACCGGGGCTAACGTCTGCATCTAACACAAACTTGTAACCCTTTTCGATGAAACTTTCCAAATCCTCTGCGGCTTCTTTGTTTCTTACGCTGAAAGAAATTACAGAAACATCCCTGTCATTGCCCATCTTACTGCTGTATGAATCAACTTCAAATACACTGTCAACAAGATATCGTAGGTCCGCTGGTCTTAAATCTTCATTGAGGTTCATACTGCTGCCCCTGGACTAGGCGCTGCCCCAGCTGATGGCATTGCTGGTGCTGCGGCCGCTGCCGCCGGTGCGCCTGCTACCCCCGGCATTCCTGCATCTGCTACCTGTGCTTCGCTGGCATCTACCCTACTGTTACGACCAAATCGTTCTTTGCGTAATTTATCCATGTGTCCTTCGAACATATCGAACACTAGTTTTTTAGGCATGGAAATAGTTACAACCCATATTGGATGGCGGTCTAGTTTGCCCTTGGTAGTTCCGGGTCTGAAATCATCTGGCCCTTCAATCTTTCTAGGTTTAACAATAACTGTTTCGTCAAACTTAACTCTACATTCGTGTTCAAATAACCGTTTTGCAGCCCTGGGATTTGGCATTTGATCCTTGGGCCACATAAAGCTACAGGTAACCCAGTGTCGATCAACACGTGGCCCTTCTAGCAATTCGCCCTGCAACCAGTTTTCGTAAACATAGATGTCTAATGTTTCTAAAACTCGTTCAAAGTCTTTTAGTATGCTCAAGCTGGTATTGTTAGAATACAAGCTCTCTATGTTTTTAATTACTTCTAGGATATCGGCCATATGTTAACTCGCTAATTTACTACTTTATTTAGTTATGCTGTTTTATTACCATATCAGTTTAATTTTTGACATTATCAGTAAATAACTGTGTAGGACCTGTGAGGATGGGCGGTCCCTACAAGTCCTACTTACTTAAAGTAGGAGAACTAGATGAGTAAAAGAGTGAGAAAACGTTTTAATTCTGAAGTAAACGTGATTGATTTTCAAACATATCTTCCTTCAAAGAAGCATCGAGTGTCGTTGTATCCCCGAAACGACCACCAAAAACAATACCTCGAAAAACTACAAGACGACAACAAAAACATAATTTTTGCTGTAGGTCCAGCCGGCACGGGCAAAACCATGCTGGCAGTTCAAGTGGGCGTTAAGTTGTTTCAGGAAGGCAAGTTTGATAAAATTATAGTTACTCGTCCCGCCGTATCAGTGGATGAAGATTTAGGATTTTTACCCGGAACCATGCAAGAAAAGATGGCACCGTGGACAAGACCTATCTTCGATGTTCTAGGAGAATATTACCTTAAAAAAGACATAGAAAATATGATCAACGAAGGGGTGATTGAAATCAGCCCATTAGCCTACATGCGAGGTCGAACCTTTAAAAATGCTTATATCATTGCAGATGAAATGCAAAACGCCACGCCTAATCAAATGAAAATGCTACTCACTAGATTAGGAGAAGGTTCCAAAATGGTCGTTACCGGAGATTTGAATCAAGCAGATAGACTCGATGACAACGGACTCATCGACTTTATACGACACATTAATGAACACAAATCATTAAAGTGCATCGATCTGCAACAATTTGATAAAAAAGATATTGAAAGGCACAATGCTGTAAAAGAAGTATTATCAGTCTACGGTGAGTGAAAAAGGGCTCTTAGGAGCCCTTTTTTATTTCATATATGGCTAAGTCTAATCATTGTTGCGGCAAGATTAATTTCTGGGTCACTTACCAGTGTATGATCAACCAGTCCTTGTTTTATGATAAGGATAGCTTTTTCCTGCGCTTCATCACTGCCAAATAATACAACGTTGTCGTATAGCCAGCGATAAATTTCTTCCATTTCTTCTGGACGGGCTTGTCCGCATACCAGTTTACGTGCTTGACTGATTTTACCAGCTTTAAACAATTCAACCATTTGTATTTTGTAGTCACTGGATCCCTGATCACCTTGACTGGGTGCTTTAAGGGCCCCGTCAATACTGTTCATCTGCACCATGTTGATGCATTTACGTAGATCTGGAAATGTGGCCTTAACATAAGTGTCTAGCGTGTCGAGATCAAACTCAATGCTTTCTTCAACTAGAATTGTAGCAACACGAGCTGTAAATTCTGTAATGTCAACTTTTTCAATGTGGAATCCTTGGCAACGACTGTGCAATGCTGGAATAACCTTGTTGGGATAGTTACAAGTAAGAATAAAGCGGGCAGTGGTGTGATAATCTTCCATAACACCCCGCAATGCCGCTTGTGCATTGTGACTTAGATAGTCAGCCTCGTCTAGTAGAACAACCTTAAAGTCTCCAAACGGAATCATTTGCACAAAGTTAGTAATTTTATTTCTAACATCGTCTACAGAGTTAACACGACTGGCATTGACTTCTAACACATCGAGGTCGTTAACTTCTAACAAATTTAACAAAATCTTAGCCAATGTTGTTTTTCCAATACCTGCATTACCACTAAACAACAAATGGGGGATTGTTTTTTCTTTAACCCAACTTTCTATTTGCTGTCGTTGGTTATTGTCTCTAAACACATAACCATTTAATGTGCTAGGGCGATATTTTTCTACCCATAGGTTATTCATCTTTGTCCTTTTTTTCTAAATCTTTACGCATATACTCTGCTCGAACATCTGCATCTTTGGTAACAACCATTATACACATTACTGCAATGCCTAAAAATATTCCTACAATTAATCCTAGTGCAAATAACATTATACAATCTCCTTTTATATTATTATAGACAAAAAGAAAGGGTCTGTCAAGACCCTTTGAGTTAGTTGCTCACAAACGGAGCCAACTCCGGCGGCATCCACCCTACGGGTTTCAATACCTTACCGTCCTCACGTTTACGAACTTTACCAGTTTCTTTGTCAATCTTGGCAAAGTTTGTTTTCATGACCTCTTTCCACGCACCCTCTGCATCAAATCCGGCGCTGTGAATTGCACCAATAGTGACAACCAAGATATCAATAAGTGCATCTAGTTGTTCTACTTGATCATCTGCCAGTGTGGCTTCTAGTAATTCTTGATGTTCTTCGTCGATAAGTTTAATATACATTGAGTATTGTTTTTCATCAAACTCTCCTACGCTTTGATCACAGGCCCGCATAAACTTTTCTTGATCACGAAACGGATTAGTCATTATTTGTTTTCCAATCTATATGCTTCAACAGCTTCTTGAACTTCAATACCCTTGGCCATATAGACATCGGTGGGTTTATCGTCAGCTTGAAGTAAAATGGCATCGGTGTCAACTCTACGGATGACTATGTCCTCACCATTCTCTTCTACTTTAATACCCCGAGTCCAGCGTCCGTGCTCAATATAGATCCACTCTCCGAGTTTGACTTCAACTTGTTCTGGACCGATAGCCCATACACGAGCCCACCGAGGTTTAACGCCATGACTTTTACCGTCATCACTTTGAATAACAATACCGCTGGCAGTAGTTTGTTCTTCAAAGCCCATGTCTGAGACCAATACAGTATTCCGCAGTGGTCTCAGTTTTCCTTTAATTGCACTCATTTATTCCTCTTTGACTGCGTTTGGATTGCTTGAATAATATTCATTCATAACTTCTTCACGCTTTTTAATAATTTTGCCACCGGGGCCTAATTCGTCACCTCGGGCATTAACTCTAGCATTTCCCACTGCTATAGTCATTTCGTTACGCATACGTAGTTTGTCAAGGTCAATTTCTTTGCCCTGCATAGATCTGTATACTTGTCTTTGTGCTTGTTTCATTGCCATAATATAGCTCCTTTAATACACATACTTATCTCATAAATTCAGAGAAATCTAAATTATATTTGATACTGTTAATTTTATGAACACCGATCAAATATAACACGTAGCTGGCTACACTTGACCCACGCCCAACTCCCCATACAATATTCTTAGTTCTGCAGGTATCTACAAAGTATTTTAGCCATCTTAGCAGATCTATCATATTTCTTGCTTGAAATTCTGCCAATTCTAGTTGTATTCTAGCATGGTCTGGATCCCAAGGAGGTCCCTGATCGTAGATCCATTGTTCAATATCTAAATCTTTATATTCTTGGGGCATGGCCCAGTTGTGTTGATTATTTTGATCAAAACTGCTTTGATCGACACCCGCTGTTTCTTTTTGAAAAACTGTGTCTAATGCTGTTTGAAATTGTAAAATTTCAGGATCTTGTTCTACAATTAAATTTGATACTTTATTAGCATGACCTTGATAGATAATATCAATTATGTCATTGCTGTCAAATATAGATTCACCAAGATTGTTTATTCTCATGCATACATTTTAACTTACATTGATGAGATTGTCAAGATCTTTATTGCGTTTTTGATACATTTGATTCCATTGTTTTGCTCGACGATCTTGCATCTCGGCTTGATACATTTCTAAAAATAATGAAATCTGTCGTTGAACAGCAGAATTGGTTGTTTGCCAATATTTTGAAGTTAAGTCTTGTATGCGAGATTCTATCTCGGCATCTTTTAATTGACCAAAGTCTTCGGCTAGTGGGTGCATTATAGGGCAAACTCCGAAACATAATCTAGATATACAGTTAGCCCGCCGTCATTGGTCCAAGCTTCAATCACCCTAGTTTCGCCACCAGTGCTCAGAGTAAATGGAACTGGAAACGTTGTGCTTCTTTTAATTGTGCCACCTCCCTCTGTGGCAAATGTAATAGTATAGGCATTGTTAGTATCACCGGACAATGCCAGTCTAATTTTTGCATATAAGTTACTAGCAGGCCAATTTCTAAATGTTATAGAATTTGTAGGAGTATTGGTAAAGTTAACACTTTGTAAATCCGCATCTTCTGCGCTAATGGTCACACTGGCTGAATTATTACCTTTGTTTACATAGCTACCCCAGAATTGGTTAGTCTTGGCATTGGTTAACAAAAATCCGTTAAAGTCGTTGTTAGAGTTTAACTTAGCAGTATTAGTTTCTAATGCTGTTATTTCTACTTTAGCTTGTGCTATTCCAATTTTGATATTATTAAAGTTATCTCTAAAACCTTGACTGTTGTTGTCTTGCCCCGGGACTGGGTAGGTTTCGTCAATGTTCGACGTAATTATTGAACTCATATTATAGCTGTCCTATCATTGTTAAAAGCAAGATATTTATCGTTGCCGTAGCCGGTCACAGAATCTATTATATATCGATCAATTTCATAATTGATTTGACTAAAATTAAAACCGTTGTTTTTAATATTTAATAGTATGGTAGCACTTTGACCTGGTAATGTAAAACACAACGGCACTGCTTTTACAAAACCTAATTCTTTTTTCGCGCTGGTTTGTATACTACGCATATACAGCGGCAAATATTCACGTTCAGTTTCGCCGAGCTGTTTTAGTCGGTATTGCCAATTTGTAACACTGCTTGGGAATCTAGTTTGTTGACTACCAGCAAAATAGTTTTGACTATCTGTTGATACAATGTGATTTGGACGGAATCCCCAAGGAGCATCTTCGTTCAACAAGTCGACATCTCTGCTCCAAGTTACTGGTCTTTCGATGATAACAGGCAACGGGTCCTCGGACATATTAACAGTCAAGGCAGCACTGCCGTTGCTGTTTTCTAGCGGGTCCACCATTTCAACATAGACTACTTCGTAGACTACTGTATTTGTTCCTGTGAGTTTTGCCTCGGCAGTCTTTACGCTGCCGAATTTAAAACGTTTTTTCTTATGATTTCTGCCCATGGCTTCCATATATCTAGCAGCATCAAGAGTTTCGATACCACCGTATATTATCATTTTTAATGTTTTTTGTATACCAAAATTGCTATCTCCTAATCTGTAGATCAAGTTAGGATTGAAGATATTAGTATCGTTAATAAAGTCTGCAAATATTGCTCGCTCAGTTTGTTTTAAGAATGGTTTTACAGAAATGTTACTATAGAGTTTATTATTAGGCGTATCAATGGTCAGTGTAAATGTTTGATCTAATTGACTGAATAAAAATTGATCTCTTGCTCTAACTGTAAATTCATATTCTCTGTCAAATGTTGTATCGTTAGCATCTAAGATAAATGCGTTATTATCAAAGGTAATAATACCTGGATTGCCCGCAGTGCCAAATTGATTAACTTTACCTATAAGTTGTCCATCGAGGCTCAGTGTTAAACCTGGCGGAACCGCTCCGTCTAACAGTTGATATATGACAATGGCATTGGGCACTGTAGTAGTGGCCTTAATTGCCAGCGTTGAAACAATGTTGGCATTGATAGTTCCAAGATTATTATTTGTGAGAAATTTAATAGTGCTGTCAACTTCTCCTAAAATATCTACAGTAAATATTCTTCTAGCATTGGCACTTTCATTATTTGTAAAATATCTAGTTGCATTGATAGTAAAATTGTAACTAATGGTAATTGCTGGTTGGTAAGGAACATTGCCAAATACTTCACCAGTGGTAGCATCGAACGTCATACCTGGAGGTAGCACACTGTCAGTGCCTATTAATATTTGTGTATTATTGGGAACAGTAACAGCTAGGTTAGGAGATACTCCCAGTCTATATGTGTCAGTGCTAATTTTAGTTACACCGGTAATAGTGTATACCTGGCTAGTTCCTATAGACAATGTATCACTTAATCTAAATCTTAATCCTGTAGTAGGAATAGCAGTGGCATTTTTAATTCTTAAGTATTGATCACCTTCTCGGTTTTCGTCAGTGCTGACTCTAACAGCTAGGCCTTCAATTTCGGGATTAACTACTTCTAATGAATAATATGCCTGTGGCAGTCCTGGGATAGCATCGTAGGTATCTAACAAGTATGTTTGATAGTTGTTGGCTCTACGCAGTCCAAGATAGTTAGGAGTAATCCAAATTGGAACACGGGCAAAGGTAATGTCAGCGGTAAACACCCCTGATCCACTTTGTAACACAGTATTATCTGATCTAAAGAAGTCGTCTCCGACTACATAAATTCTAAATTTTCTTTTAGCAACAGAGTCGCCGTCTGTAACAGACACAATAAATTCATAGTTTCTATTTAATTTTCTTGGCAGTGTAGTGGGACTGCTGTAATCATAGAAAATACTGTCATAGACATAACTGTCATATCCGTTAGTAGATCGTTGGCCAAAGTCAAATGCAACACTGTCATATAACCCAGTGTCAAATGATCCACTGCCATCGCTACTGGTTACCACTAACAACGGTTGAATGAATCCAGTAACTCTTCCAGTTTTGGTTAAAATTAAACCTGGAGGCAATTCACCATCGCCACTAGATATAAAATATTTCAAACTTTGACCGGCTGTGGTATCAAAATCAATAGCAGCCATTTGAAAATCTACAAAACTGCTATCTAGAATATAATACGCATCGTTGGGACCTATAGGCAACAGTCCCTCATTGGTTTGCCAGGTTGGTGCATCTTCTCCTGTGATAGTTATCTTATATGTTCTATCAGCAAATGCTGTGCCTAGTTTTGCTCTTATACAAAACTTAAATTCAGTTTCTCTAGGAACTTCAAATGGTGTGCCTTTAATGTGATCTGCATCTATACGCAGACCCGGCGGTAAGTTTCCTGAAATTACAGAAAAGGTTAACCCTGTGCTGTCTTCAAAGTTGTCCTCGTAGGTAACCGGCAATGGAATATCTAGCGGAGTTCTTTCTGCTATTGTTCCAAAGCTGTAGTTACTTTGCTCGGTCCATATTTCTAAAGGCATTATTATGTCCTTCTAATTCTAGTTCTAGGATAAACTGATCCAGTTGTGGGTCGTTGTTTAAAATTAATCTTAGGAAATGTATTTCCTGAAGTTGCACGTTCTTTATAGTAGTATAAAAATTTATTAGGTGCACCTTGTAGATCTTGAGCATCAGTCGGACCGCCACTAGTAGCAGTTAATTGACTACTCTTGGCATAGGCTAAAATATATGCTTTGGCTTGTTCTTGCGTCATTCCGGGATAAACTTCGAGAGCGCAGGCCAACACACCAGCAACCTGAGGACTGGCCATTGAGGTTCCGCTATACTTACCTAGATAATATGCACCGTTTCTTGAATCAGCAGTGCCGCTAGGTAACGCACTTATAATATAAGTTCCGGGCGCCCAAATGTCTACACCTGGACCGCAATCGCTGTATTGAACTTTCTGATCAATCTGTATACTGTCTACAGATCCAACACAGATGTTGGGAAGATCAAATCCGCCGTTGGCAGTGGTATCATTGGCAGTGGGGCTGGTCCCGCGCATATAGTAATAAGGTTGTGCTACACTGCCTGGATACCTAATAGCCATCTCAAAAGTGTTGTTCCAATCTAATCCTCCGGGCACATCGTGTTTCCATCTACCGTTGCCGGCTGCACCTACAGTGACAATGCCTTCGTCTATGGCATCTTCAATGTCGGCATCCAGTGCCGCTACTCTTGCTGGAATACGTTGACCGCTGATAAATCCCCAGGTGTTTAATTGCTCTGTGGTAAATCCCGAACTGGTGGTCTTAGCATTGTTTACGCCTACTTGTAGGTCTATCTGCGCTGGAGTTGCTTCGTAGAAAGTATACTCGCAGACCATGCCAGGACTGCCCAGTGTTCCTGATGTTGAAGCATTACCTTCCATCCTAATTCTATAAGTTCTATTTGGTGAAGTGCCTGAAACCCCGTGATATATTCTTTGAACAGAGTTGTCTCTAGCGCACCACATGATTTTTGGTAAGTTAGGATTAGATACACTAACCCCGCTCCATACGGTTGACCCCGACCCAAATGTTAGATAAAAATTAGTCCCCGGAAATACATTGGTATGTGGACCACCTAGAAAATTAACAGTAAAAGGCAAACTGATATTCCAGAATCCGTCGTCATTATTTCCAGTAGTGGGCGTAGTTGACACGGTCAGGCCAGCAGTAGATCCTAGACTAGGAGTAATTGATGATACTGTGGCAGCTTCAGCACCAGTGGCTACAGTAACTCTAGTGCTCATAGCCACAGCAGTTAATGGACTGGCTACTTCACCGTTGACCAATGTTGTGTTGTAGGTAATGGTATAAACGGCGGTGTTTGGTAAGGCCACAGTTTGGTTTATGGTTAATTCAACATCACCGCCTTCGGCTGACGAAGTTGGACCTTGTGTGTATGTTGCAATAGTAGATGCACCTTGGGTAACAGTTACTCCTAATGTTAGAGTAGTAATACCAGCGATTCCGCCAGATGCTACATTTGAAATCAATGCAACAGTGCAAGGTCCTTGCACTGTGATAGTATATGTTGAGGCTGGCGCCACAAGTGATGCTAGATATACTTGTCCGCCCTCTGAGGTCCAAGTTCCTGGATATGATAAAATATTTCCTGCTCCGGCAGGTGGTGGACCTGAAGTGGTAATTCTGTTACCAAAATTTTCAAATCCTAATAGATCTGCCAATCTACTGTTGGCATTACAAACACCACTGATGCCTAGATATGTAGTTGCACCAACAGTTGGTGTATATCTAGTTCCTCTATATGTCACCGCAGTAATGTCAGTCAACGCCCAGTCACTGGGGAAAATACTCATACCCCAACTGTTGTTAACTATCGTTGGATTTTTTCTTCCAGTTGCTATATTATTAGATTTATTTGCGTGAAATTGTCTAATGTAGTCAAACACATAGGGAAATGTGTAGTCAGCGTCGTCACCAGCCAAGTAATATAGATTATAAATGTTAGAATCTCTAGCCCAACCCTGTGTATTGCCTGCTACTGTGCCAGCAACGTGTGTCGAATGACTGCCTGTTCCGTAGCTGTATGTTCCGGGACTTGTTCCTTTGACAGCAAGATTATGTTGAAACCAATTATATTGATTTGTTCTATTAGAACCGGTGCCGTCTGCGTTGGCAGTAAATTCTGGATGATTCCATACTAGACCGTTTTCATCGCAGATAACAACGTCAACATTCTTTCCAGTCTGTGTTAAAGTAACAGTGCCAGTTTGTGCTGCTGTTCCTGACCCATTGCCTTGATAACCTGTGCCGCCCCAACTTGCTCGTTGTGTGCCTTCTGTGCAGCGTAACAACCCCCAGTTTTTCATAACACCTGAAGCAGAAGTAGATTTGTCCCAGTTAGAACTGGTCTGCGTATATGCATTAACACCTGCGCTGATGCCTAATTCTTTAGGATGTAGAGTCACGGCTTTAATTCGAGAATCTCTAGTCAGCTCACCGGCTTCCCATTCTGTTAACAAATACACTGTATTTCTACTAGATGGTCTACGATCAATACACAACACATCTCGAGTAATATCTAATCCCGGAGGAGTCTTGCCCAGAGATTCTAATTCATCATAGATGGCTGTGAGATCTTCACTGTTTTCAACAGTTACTATATATCGTTTAGTAGTAATATATTGAAGTAATGACATATTAAACTTCTATTTTTAATATGGTCAGTGTTACAGTTATAGCAGTTGTGCCGCCACTCTTATTTGTTACCGCAGCATAAATTTCAGTAACTGGACTACTTTCATTGTTAAACCCTAGTGTTCCGGGACTAATCAAAATAGTCTGTGCTGCTGTAGTAATTACTTCAGCAACTACCCCGGCACCAGCAGTTGGGTCAACACCTTCTGCACGACTAGCGTCGGCCGTTCTACTACTGATATCGGTGTATAACCTCACCCACGCCGCAGCAGTAGTCTGTATTTTATATAGAATATATCCCTTGGCAGCTCCGGTAAATGTTACGTTACCTATGGCTGCGTCAGCTATAGATGCTGTGGTCTCCGCTACTGTGTTTCTTGACTGTAGACTTGTGCCAGCACCACCGGCCGGTGTCACCCAGGCTAATGTGCCAGACCCGTCAGTGCTTAACACCTGACTGGCAGTTCCGTCTACACCTGGCAATGTCCAGGTTACATTGGCTGATACTGTGCTAGGCGCTTGAAATGCCACATAATTACTAGAATCTCCATCAGCAAATCTTAAATCTGCTTGACCATTAAGAACCAAATTACCGGCTGTTAGACTCAATGTTGTGCCACTCAACGGTGCAATATTGTTAACTTTCCATACACCGATTGCTGACAATTCTGCACGAACTATTGCATTAGTGCCGTTATCAGTGGCAAATGATATTTTTGTAGGAACACGCCCCAGTGTTGGGGTTCCTTCTACAGTGGCACTGATTGAACCACAGGCAACGGGGTTAGTGCCGTCGTGACCA
>Ga0209550_10004661_pt1 | contig 12964 bp, 31 predicted proteins | sample LauGreSuBDMM15SN_2_FD_187567 | JGI IMG/M metagenome (GOLD analysis project Ga0209550, IMG submission 187567) | Freshwater lake microbial communities from Lake Michigan, USA - Su13.BD.MM15.SN (SPAdes) (version 5) | ecosystem: Environmental > Aquatic > Freshwater > Lake | place: Lake Michigan... | reverse complement strand
TCACTAGACTTATGGAAGTGATTTACTATGGAATTAGACTTAAGTCTCATTAAAAGTGTTCTAGCAGGTACTACACCACCAGCACCTGGTATTTTATCACCGTGCTCTATTGTGTAGTCACCAAATACTACTTTACTTCTAAAAGGTATAACCTCAATTCTGTATTCTGCAACATGTAGTATTACATCTAATCTACATTCATCTATGTCTAATAATTCAGCTGCTTTTATTCTTAAGTATCTTTCAAATCTATTTTCATGGTTACCTGTAATGTAATATATAGGAATATCTGGAAATCTAGCTCTGATATATGCTAAAAACTCTTTTCCTGCTTCAATTTCATTTTTAAAATGAACTTGTCTAGGATCTTTCTCATGAAAAGATAGTTGGTAAAAGTCTAATAAGTCTCCATTGATTAATATAGAGTCTACATTTTCTTCTTCAAATTTATTAAACATTGCTTCTAATGCAATATTATCATGAAATGGAATGTGTACATCTCCAAAAACACCAAGTCTTTTACATCCTGTAGGAAAAGTAAAAGTACCTCTTGATTTGGTATGTGACTCTGGTAAATTTAATTCAGTTTTCATATAATTAGCTTTTAATGGTTGTAAAAATTGTTTATTTGAAATCTTATTTCTACCTTCAATTCCACATTGTCCTCTATAGTATCTGACTCTAGAGTACACATGTTCTTCAGTTTGAAAAAATCCTATAAAATCATTGTAAATTTTACGTGCGATTGCTTTAGAAGGTGTTTCTTTAAACTTTTCTAAATATTCAAGAATAATTTTTGTTGACTCCTTTTGATTAGTCTTTTTCTGCATATTGATAGTTAGTCTTCATAATAAAATACAAATAAAGAACAAAAATTCCAAATATTAACAATATAATCAGTAATATCTCTAAAGTATTCAACGCTAATCATTTTGATATTTCACATTTATGTGACTTATGCCCTATGTAATGCAAGCAATCAATTAGGATATTCCCCTGTTGACTACCAAGAATAGATTGGCCTCCAAAACATTGAGGAGGATAAATAATATATCAGATGTAAGTCTGAACGTGTTGTTCCCTTGAGAAAGGAATACTGCATAAAAAGTGGGTAGTAAAGGTTTAAGTACCAGGACGTCCCAACAACGCGAATGAGTTCTCAGCTTGACCCTACATATGAGGGTGCTAAAACTACGAGTAACAAAAAACCGTGCTAAAGGTTGACTACTAAGAACAGGTTAGAAGACACTGGGAAAGACTAGATTTAACTTTTTTATTAACTAATAACAAATGCTATGGCAGAAACTGTAACAGAAATCCTTATTGGACATGTAGCTGTTGATTCAGGTCAATTGATGATCTGTGATCCAGGTTACATTGATTCTCAATGGGAGAATGAAGATTTTGAAGACATTAGAGTCTACAAAAATGAACACACTAGTAAAACCTTAACTTATGGAGAGGATTTTAAAAGTTTTGATGACGAAATACCAGAATATGGTAAAAGTATGAATGTTCTAATTTTAGAACATGATTGGAAAAAAATAAAAAGACCTGAACCAAAAAGTGGATTTAGTTACAATGCATGTGCAAAAGCAACTTTATCAGAAGATGGACATGGTGAACTTTCATTTAAAATGGGTCACACGGGTGCTGGTTTAGCATTTAGTACTGCTTATGGTGATGGGATGTATCCTGTCTATGCACATTATGACGAAGAAGGAGTTATTCTTTCTGTAACTGTACATCTACAATAAGATGAATGAGTTTAAATTTACAGAAGAGACTTTTGAAAAGTTTAAATCTCTCTACAAAGAAAGTAATGAAAAACAATTAAAAAGCTTTAACTTTGAGGGGCATGAAGTTGTTACACTTTATGCTAAATATGTAATTGAATACGTAGAATATCAAACAAATAATAAAAACTAATGGCAGAAAAACCTTGTTATAATTGTCACACTATTAAGAATATTAGTGATATGAAGGAAATTGGAGTATGGGTATGTAATGCATGTTTAGATAAGTATGATAAACCAGTTAAAGTAAAGTCTAAAAAATTAAATAGTAAATGACATGACAGAAGAAAGAAAAGAAGAATGGTATTCAAAAATTAAAGAAGCATCTGCTCTTTGGTTTAAAGAAAATCCTGATTATCATCCTGCATTTAATTATTATGATTCAGGTGAAGTTAGTATTCCAAATAATCCTGAGTACTATAGATTACCTACAGCAATGTGGAAAGAATATCATGAAGAATTGTATAATGTTAAAATAGAAGACTAATGAAGATTATTGGAATAATAGTATTGGTTATACTAGGAATCAGTTTATTACTGTTAACATGCATGGGTTTGTATGCTCTTTGGTTTATGGCTTTTCCTGAATTTATTAATAAAATAAAAAATAAAAATGAAAACTTTCAAAGAAATAAGAGATGAGTATGGTTATGTTGGATTAGTTCAAATTGTAGAACCAGAATATGGTGGTGATTATGGTTATGTAATTTATTATAAACCAACTCATTTAGCTGTATTACATTGGAACAAAGGATTTGAAACCTATGAAGAAGCTGAAGAAACTTGTTTAGCAGAGTTAAATGAAATTATTAAAACTTTAAAAATAGAAGACTAATGACAGAAGAAGAATTTTATGAGTGGGTATACAATTTAGAATTGCAAACACTTACAGATGAACTTAAAGAAGACATAGTTGAAAAAGTTCAAGATTTAATTAACATTTTAAAAATTAAAGACTAATGGAAGAAATAATAAAATGGTCAGGATATGATTGGATAACTCAAGAAAGATGGGGAAATATTCATCCAGATAAACTATATAACTGGTATGATTCAAGTGCTGTAGAAATTGTAGGAGAAAACTTAGTATTAAAAACTCATTACAATCCTAAAAAGTTTACAGTTAATAACAAAAAAATTATAAGTAACTATGGTGTTGGGTTAGTTTCTAATACAACCAAATTTGGGTATGGCTACTTTGAAATAGAAGCAAAATTACCAACAGGTAAAAATTTATGGCCTGCTTTTTGGATGTGGTCATTCGATACTTGGCCACCAGAAATAGATATTTTAGAAGCTTATAGTTCTATAAAAAGACCATCTTATTTTAAATTATATTTAGATTCATTGCTTGGTTTTTGGAATGTTCAAACAAACTATCACTATGAAACAAAAGATAAAAAAGGATCAGTTGGAGGTAAAACACATTGGTTTGGATTTAAAAACCCACAGAAAAACTTTATCAAATATGGATGTTTGTGGGAAGAACACCAAATTGTTTTTTATTACAATGGAAGAGTAGTTAGAACTATTAAAGATAAAGCAATACTAAGCAACCTTAAAGGTGCTAAAATGAATGTTATAATAAATAATCACATTAGAGAAGATATTGGCAATTTTGGATCATCAGAGTTTATTATAAAAAGCTTTAAGTACACAAAAAATATGTAATAAGTTATATAAAACATTAATTAAAACATTTAAAATAGAAGACTGATGGAAAAACAACTATTTGTTATTGATGGTTACAGAATCTGGGCCAAAACATATGAAGATGCTTATGCAAATTATTTAGTAATATCAAAATTATGACAGAAATAGAAAAAGCAGATCAGCTTTATGATTATGCTGTAAAACTTTATGGTGTTGAGAAAGCTAAAGAAGAATCATTAAGATCAGCTCAAATGACATATTCAATAGCACCATCTAGAGATGGTAAACTACTTGCAAGAAGTTATTGGGAAAGAGTTATTGAACATTTAAAGAAAAAATAAGTAGTATGACAACATTTGATGTAAACAATGAATTTGACAAAATGATGGAAGCACTTGGTCTAGGTCAATTACCAAAAGACGATTTGCAATACATTGAAATGCGTAAAGCATTTATTGGTGGAACTTTAATTATGTTCCAAACCGTTGCAGCTTTGCAAACAGTTGATGAAGAAATCGCTGTACAACAACTTGCTGCTATTTCAGAACATTTGATGAATGTAGAAATTTAAACATATGACAACCACTGGGAAAAGAATACCAAGAAAAAAGCGTATTGAAAACGCAATGTTAGACTGTTACAGAGATCTTTTTGCTAACAGTACTCCAAAAGGAAATTTTGACAAACTAATGAAAGAAGCAAGTACAAATGAATTTGGTCAAAAAGTAATACCATTTATGGATTATGAAATTGATGAAAAGGATTTTGATACTATCTTGCAAAAATATGTTGAAGATAAATCTCTGAAGTTATCAAAGTATGAAAAAAGAGGATTTAGTATATCAATTCATTTAGGATGTTCTCCTAAATTTAAATCAAAAAGTTTAAAATAACTTTAGTAAATGTAAACATTATAAATTTATTGTTATGGAGTATAAATTAGAAAAAGTTTCTGCTGACAAATATGCAGTACTAAACAAAAGTAATGTATTCATCTTTTTTACAAGATGGATATATGTTAAAAATTCTGATACAAATGTAATCAGACATTTTGCTACTAAAAGAGCAGCACAAGCTTATATTAATTATAAGACAAATCCTAAAATGAATGACAAAAAAAAAATAGTGTCATAGTATGGAATGGGAGTTTAACAATTTTATTGTTGTCTCTTATCCTGAATCATCAAATAACACAAAACCAGCAGTATATTTAGATTTTGCAAACTGTGATGGTCCTGATTACAAAGTAATGGGATATATCATGACGCAAGCCATACGTACAGCTGGTATTGTTTATGATGGATGTTGGGATTCAGACGAAGACAATATACTAGCGTGGGCAGAAAGTGCTGCACAAGAGATTTTTGAAAACCTTTTTAAATAATAAAAATGAGTAATATAAACATAGATAAAAAATCATATGGAAGAACAGAATTTTTCAATGGTACGTACACTACAGATATATCTGATACTGATGATGAAGCAAAAATAAGAGATTATTATTTTACTATTTCAGTGTATTCTGATTTAGATGATGATATGATTGAAGTATCAACAGTAACATGGCTTGATGGTGAACCACCTAATGCTGATTTAGCAATTGACACAATTAGTGAACATTTTTTTGACAAAATAATATAAATATGAGTATATCTTTAGAAAAAGCAATTGAAAACTTTCACGAAAGTTGTAAATCATTTGCTACAAACTACATGAAACACCATGACAGCATGCCTATGATGGTTGTTTTTCTTACGCAGAATGAAAAGAATGAATTTGTAACAATTCTTTCACCACAACTTGGAATAATACATCAACATGAAGACAAAGAAATATTTGTTAATGCAATAAAAGAATCAATTAAAGTTGTAAAACCTATTGCTTTAGCAATGATTTGTGAAGCATGGGTAGTAAAACAAAATAAAAAAGATGGACCAATTGATTTATCAATACGTCCTTCTGAACAACCTTCAAGAGAAGAAGTGATTCTTGTGCAAATTGAAACTCATAGAAATGCATTTATTACTATGTATGACATTATTAGAACAACCAGTGGTAACATTGAATTAGAAATTGATGAAAAATTAAGTAGTTCAAAGATTGACAAATCAGATACACAAGGTACGTTTTCAAATCTCTTAAAAGATAATTATGACAATTTCTATAAGTCTGTAGAAGAAAGTTTGAATAAATTTCAAAATTAAAATGCTGAGTGATAATGAAAAAAATCTTAGAAATAAGTTAAATACATTGACTCAAGAATGGACACATTTAGACTGGAGAAAAGTAAGAAACATTGATTACTTTTTTTCAGACTATTTGCCAATGGTAGAATCTTTAATTCATAAATTAGAAAGAATTGAATATTACAATCAAAATGGTGTAATAAAACCTTATTCAGCACCTAAAATTGAAATGCTTATTTATGACATTGAGAAAAAAAGAAATAAAGCTAAATCACCACTTGACCCATCAAAAATAGAAACTGATGAAAGTGATGAACCATTTGTATAAAAAATAATAACATGTCACATCCTTTACATCACGCAATTTCTTCTCAAAAAAAATGGGGAGGAGAATCAGATGACTATTTACCAATTCATAATTGGTTTGATGAAACAAAGATGCATTATCCTGATATGCGTCATAGAGCATTACGCCATCACGCAGAAGGTATCTTCTGGTGTGAGAAAGAATTTGGCGTATACATTGTAAACTCTGATGGTAAAAAAGTACCTGTCAGAACACTTGGCGAACAACATTGTATGGAAGACATTGGATGGATTCCTACAATCAAAGATTATCTTGACAACATGAATATTGTTGGATGGATGTATAAACCTGGCGATGGGAGAAAAGTTCTCAAAGAAATCGCAAGAGATAAATTAGATCATGTTGATCAAACAAAAACAGAATTACCATGAAAATAAAAGACGTAATAAAATGGTGTGATGAACAATCACAAGATGGCAAAGAGGTAACATTATGCTGGGAAGGTGGAGGAGACTCTGGCTGGGTGTATATGGAAGTTGATGGAACACAGTCAAGTGAACCTGAAGCTGAATGGTTAGTTGATAGAATGTATAGTGTTCTTGATTATGGCTCTTGGGCTGGTGAGTTTAGTGCATCAGGTAGAGCTCCATATGACTCAAGTTCTAAAATATTTGAGGGTGACGATATATATTCAGAAGATCAAATTGAAAGTATTGAATTATCTAATGAAGAAATTATCACAGTTAAAATACCAAAAAAGTATTTCTTTGAAGATTTACGTATAGATTTTGAAAATATTCTTGATGGTGGTGATGTAACAATACGTCCACTTGTCAAAAATGGAATATTAAATCAAGAACTTGTTACTTATTGTGAAAGTTTAGAATCTGAACTTATAGACAAAGCAAAAGAATTACTAATAAAGCACACACATGCTGAAAATTCAGGTTGGCAAACAGAAAACTGGACTATGCAAGAATTAATTGATTCAAGTAGTGATGATCCAGAATTTTATCTTTGTAAAATTTCTTCTTTAGAATATCAAGGTTATACTGAAGAAATACGTGGAGTAAGCATTGATTTAAATGAGTATGCAGAAAAATTAAATGATGAAGAATTAGAAGAATTATGATAACAGAAGAAATAAAATCAGTAAATGACTATTATATTGCTAGTATAAAAGTTGATGAAGATACAGCACTAAAGTACTGGAAAAAAGTACATAAGAATTTTGACGATTTCTTTGCAGTTGTTATTGCAAATAATGCACATTCTGAGATGTTAGCCCTTGGAGAATATGTTTCTGACAAATGGGATTCTATTCCTGATGTAAGTGTTCAACAAGCATTTGAAGAAAAAAACATTGAAGTTAGACGTTTATTCTTTAAAGCAATTGGTGTAAGTGACTTATTTAAAGAACTTGAACCAAAATTAATTGACAAACAAATTCTTGAAAAAGAAGGAGTATCTTGGGTAGATGTTGAAGAAGTAGCTGTCACAATGCGTGATGAGTATGAATTATATGAAATTCAAGGTTCTAAACTTTTTCCTGAAGAGAAAAATGAATGGCGTGTTAAAAATGCTACCATTTATGCAGTAAGATGCTGGTGTAGTACAACAGGACGCGAATATTGGATTTATGTTCCAAAGAATATTGGTGAAAAAAACGATGCTCTTGAAGCAATTGCATGGACAGTACAGCTAGATATAACAGAACCTGAGTATATTTACAGACAAGGAGATGTTGTATTAGCAAAACATTCAAGTATAAGTCAAGGATGTAGACCATATCACTTAAATAAAGAACAATATGTTAAACTTTTAAAAGCAGAATCATGATAGATAATTATACAGATGGATGGGTATCAACAACAAAGTTGCAATTGACACCAGGTGGAGAACCACAAAAACACATAATGAATAGTAATAAACCTTTTGGTTACAAAAAGAAAACAGATCAATCAATAGACTTGATTGTAAAAAATCCTGTAACCATTACACATGATGAGCATGCTAAAATGGTTTTAGAACCAGGTACATACTCAAAGACAAATCAAATGGAGTTTGATCCATTTACTAATACAGTGTCTTACATATTTGACTAATACAAAAAAGGGGGACCAAAATCCCCCTCTTTCTGTTAACCATCAAAAATTACACTATCAACAACCAAAGCTGTTATTGCAAATGTAATATAAATTACAATACAATAATGTTTTTTATTAAATTTTTTTTAAATTTGCTTTATGACAAACATAAATCTAAAAATCAAAAAGCTTCATGAGGACGCAATTATACCAAGTATTGCAAAACATGGAGATGCAGGAATGGACCTTACTGCAGTATCTAAAGGTTATGATGACAATGGAAATGTAATATACAATATAGGAATTGCTATGGAAATTCCTTTAGGATATGTAGGATTAATCTTTCCAAGAAGTAGTAATAGTAATCATACTTTATTACTTTCTAACTCTGTTGGTGTTATTGACAGTGGTTATAGAGGTGATATTATGGTTAAATTCAAAAAAATTAACAAAGTATTTGGTGTAGGCGAATCTGAATATTATATTGGAGATCGTGTAGCACAACTTGTAATTATAGAATTACCTAATATTACTGTTACTGAAGTTAATGAACTTTCTTCATCTGAAAGAGGTGATGGTGGTTTTGGTAGTACAGGAAAATGAAACATTTTAATTTAGAAATATCATTCTATCTTAGAAAATTTGGAATAGGAGTTATCATTAATAAACTACCTGTTGTAGAACCCTACAAGTATAAATTTATATTTCAAATTGGATGGATAGAATGTTGTTTATTTTTTATATTAAAATCAAACACATGGAAAAGATAAATTATAACAGTGGTCAAATTCAAATAATAGCACCACATTATTCTGTGTATTTATATACACATGATTATGCAAAAACATTAGTAGGTATTGTGCATGACATATTATCTAAGAAAAAAAGATGGGATGATCCAGATTATTTAGCACGTATGTTATTTTGTGCAATGATTCCACCTAAAGATTGGGATTCTGAAACAGGATTTGGTATTGGAACACAATATTATGTAGATACAAATCTACTAATTACAATAGATTTAACAGAAAACTTTATAAGCATAAGTAGTTTTGGAAGTGGTGTAGACAATATTAAAATGGATATGGAGGACTTTGTACAAAACTTTTATAATTCTGCAGAATTAGAATAGCTATATAGTACAAAATCTTTTTATATTTAGTAACTTTGTGACAAGCTTATGAAAGTAAATACATAACTTAGTTCTTTAATTAAACTAATTATGTTATACCAATTACCAAATGGTAAATGTATTGAGTTGAAAGTAGAACAATATGCAGGAATGTCTGACGAAGAGTGGAACAGAATGCTAAAAGAATTAGAGGCTGCCAATTGGGGCGAAGAGTTTAATGATCCTTTTGCAATCAGTGTTTTATATTATGGACCAGCTAAAAGTAATAGAGAAGAAGAAGATGAAAGCTATTACATAATTGAGAAGGAACCAGATCTTACAGATATATCTGACATAGAAAAGTTAACTGACAGTGATTTCATTGACATTGATAATATTGAAATCTAAGCTTGCTGTTTAAAAAAACAATATGCAAGTAAAGTTAAAGCAATGCGCTGGTTGTAACCTTGATAAGGTTATATGGAAAAACTATGAAGGAAATAAATACTGCAAAGATTGCTGGTATACTTCTCAAGTAACAAAGACTCCTTCAAACAAAAGACCAATCAAACCAAAATCTGACAAAAAAGATGTTCTTGATGTATTATACAGCAAGATGAGAAAAGAGTTCTTAAATGAACCTGAAAATGCTACATGTAGAGCAAAATTACCAGGGTGTTTAAATGTATACAAACAAGAATTAACAGTTCATCATACAAAAGGAAGAGGACTTTATTACTTGGACAAAACTACATGGATACCATTGTGCATGGCTTGTCACATGTGGGTTGAAACACATCCAAAAGAGGCAAGAGAAATGAATTTATCACTAACAAAACTAATTTAAAATGAAGAAATTTATTGGCTATTTTATCATAGGTGCAGCAAATCATAAAGATGCATTTAATGAAAAAGGATTGTTGTTATGGTCAACTAAAAAACCAAATCTAATCGTTAGATATTTTAATAGAATACTATTAAATATCTTATGGGTAAACAAAACAAAAGTCCTTGAAGAAAAAGGAATGAGAGAAAACAAGGAGAACAATACTCAAATGTATAAAGTAGCTCCTCCAAAAAAAGATAATAAATATGAAAAACCGCACTATAATACAAGAAGAAGCCCTAAAAGCAGTAGAGGGGAAGCGTAAAGCAGGTCTAGGTATATCAATGGGTGTTGGTAAAACACTGATAGGTTTAATGTATTTAGATAACATTCATGTTAATTGCATGTTTAAGAAATACTTAATTGTAGCACCTAAGATAAGCATATATGATAGTTGGAAAGATGAGTGTGTAAAACATGGTTTTGCACATTTACTTCCATATTTAGAATTTACAACATACAGATCACTTCAAAAAGCAAGTAAAGATTATGATGTTGTTATTTTAGATGAGTGTCATAGTTTAAAATTTAGCCATGACTATTGGTTAGCAACATTTCCTGGAAGAATTCTTGGATTAACTGGTACACCACCACGTTATAAGACTTCTGAAAAAGGAAGAATGGTAGGATTGTATTGTCCAATATTGTATACCTATATAATGGACAGCGCAGTTGATGACAAAATTCTTAATGATTATAAGATAATTGTACATGTTTTACCACTAAGTTCAGAACGTAATATGAAAGTCAAGAAAAAAGATGGCACATATTTTATGAACAGTGAACAAAAATCATATGAATATTGGTCTGATCAGTTAAAAAGAATTATGTCACCTAAAGAAGTTCAAATAAAACGTATAATGCGTATGAAAGCTTTGATGGGATTTTCTACTAAAGAGAAATATGCTAAAGAATTACTAGATATGATTCACGACAAGTGTATTGTATTCTGTAACACAACTGAACAAGCTGATTGGATATGTGAAAACAGTTATCACAGTAAGAATCAAGATAGCAATGATAATCTTGATGAATTTAAAAATGGTTCTATTACAAAACTATCTTGTGTTCAACAACTAAATGAAGGTGTTAATATTCCTGATCTTAAAGCAGGAATTATATTACATTCATATAGTAATGAACGTCAAAGTAGTCAGCGTATAGGTCGTTTATTAAGACTAAATCCAAAAGATAAATCAACCATACATATTCTTGCATATAAGGATACTGTTGATATGGATTGGGTAAGCGAAGCATTAAAAGATATTGATTCTGAGAAAATTGCTTATACAGAATCAATGATAATGTAAAGTATATATATCATTAACCTTTAAAATTATACATAATGCATAATGTAACCATCAAAGTTATTATTAATGGTACTGAGATAATCCCTGCGTCAAAAGAAGATGCAGGGAAACTCAAATTGTTTACAATGGGTACAACAAAAGAACAAGAAATAGAAGCATATATTACTGTTCTTGATGACAAAGACAAAACAGCAGGTCAACTTGCTAAAGCACATGTTCTTATTAGAGAAATTGCAAATTCAACAGGTTATACATTTGAAGAAATGAAACTTATTATAAAAGAAAAAACTGGTTTGCACATTTTAGCAACTAGTACTACACCAGAATCTATTAAAAGTTTTGCAGATTGTTCTAAAGAAGAAATGTCAAGAGTAATAGAAGAATGTATTGCATTAGGACATGACTTAGGAATCTATCTTTACTGATCTTCTTTTTTTTCTTGTTGTTTTTTTTCAAACTCTTCTTTTGCTTCTAATTCTTCATCAACCATGATTTTTTCAGCTTTCTCCATTGCTTCACGCAATTCAGAAATTGTCATTTTTTCAATGAAATTACCTTCTTGTGCTCCTTTTTCAAATTCTTTACAAAGAATAAGTAAAGTTTCATAATTGTAAATCCATGGTTCTGTAACATTGCGAGATGCAATGGACTGATGAGCTTTTTGAACTTCTTTTGTAGGTTTACCTTCAATAAGAAATCCAATAACATTTTGGATTCTTTTGTAATAACCTGTGCTCATTTTAATTGAGATTACTGCGTCTTCCTTGATGACGTCAACCAACTGATCATCTGATCCTGATGGTAATAATGAATTGATTACTTTTTCAGACATAATATTTAAATTTAAAAGTCAAAGATATAAAAAAATATGGAAAAACAAACTATTAAACTTGAAGCTGCAGAAATTGCACATAAAATGCATGGCATGCTTAAAGAAACAGACAATGACAAAGAAAATGGATGGAATAATCTTTTAAAAGGATTTTTGGTATCTGATGATTTTGTGACAATTATCAAGACTTTAGAAGATCTTGTAAATAATGAACAAAGATTTACACCACCACTAAAAATGGTGTTTAGAGCATTCTCTGAATGTCCTTTTGACAAATTAAAAGTTGTTGTTATTGGACAAGATCCATATCCACAACTTGGAGTTGCTGATGGTATTGCATTTAGTTGTGGGAACACACGCAAGAAAGAAGCATCATTACGCTATATACATAATGCAATTGCAAGAACAGTGTATGACAACAGCGATCCAAAAGATTTAAATCCTGATTTAGCAGATTGGAGTCGTCAAGGTATCCTTATGTTAAATACATCACTTACAACAGAGGTTGGTAAAATTGGTAAACACTTTGCAATATGGGATCCATTTGTAAAATATCTTATAGATATGTTAAATACCAAGTCTATAATAGACAAAAAACCAATTATATGGGTGTTACTTGGCAAAAAAGCACAAGAAATAGAAGAATTATTAGATGATTCACAAATAATTTTAAAAGCAAGTCATCCTGCGTCAGCAGCATATGCACGTGAGAAAGAATGGAATTGTGATGATGTGTTTAATAAAGTAAACTCTGAACTTGAAAAATTAAATTCTACCAAAATATTATGGTAGTATAA
>Ga0209550_10004658_pt1 | contig 12965 bp, 12 predicted proteins | sample LauGreSuBDMM15SN_2_FD_187567 | JGI IMG/M metagenome (GOLD analysis project Ga0209550, IMG submission 187567) | Freshwater lake microbial communities from Lake Michigan, USA - Su13.BD.MM15.SN (SPAdes) (version 5) | ecosystem: Environmental > Aquatic > Freshwater > Lake | place: Lake Michigan... | reverse complement strand
CGCTGGCCCCCTAGTAAAAAAACATCGATTTATCTTCCCGATATTTCTTGGTTTTCGGATGACGTCGATGTCCTCGAAACAATTTCTTTTTATGGGTTTCCGGACGTTTCTCCCCCTTTTTCCCCATCTTATTCTCAAACCCCTTTCCCCGTTTTTTATCGCCAAATCCAGCATCCCCCAAAGGGTCCGCATCCACCGCCGGATTATATTTCAAAAACCATTCCGTATATTCCGCGCTCCCTTTTTTCAATTCCCGAAATTTACGAGCCTTGGTTTCCCGTAAACTTATCAAATTTTCCTGTTTCCCCACACATTCCATTGAAAATCGACGCAGGACTCCTTTTTGCTCCAGACGATTGGCCTGTTCAACCTCAAACAAATATTGCGCCATACATAAAATACGTTCTTTATAAAAATACGGTTTCCCAGTATAAATAAACGCCAAATATAAACTCAACATCGTATCAATGGTCGCGATTTTCACCGTTTTCCCTCCATTTGATTTCACTGTATTATAACTATGACAGGCAATGGGTTCATAGACAAAACAAATCGTCTCTTTTTCCAAAATAATAATCTGATAATGGCGAGGCACAATTTCACCAATGGCTTCATGTTCCTGAACAGATACACCTGTGACCCCTTTTGCCTTCAATTCTGCCGCCACGTTTTGAGCACAAGTTTCGGCATCTACACATAAGACATCGAAATCCGGAATCTGTTTTACCCATTCACGGTCTTTGGCAGACATATGTGTCGCATAGACACTAGTCGCATACCCCCCGAAAAACACCACACCTTCTTTGATTAATATATCCCGTGTCCATACATAAATATTTTCTTGTGTAATTTCGGTTTCTTTTTTACCTCTTATTTTACTCATTTTGGTCACGGAATGATTACTCATTGCTCGTTGAAATTCCACCAATTCACATGGAATGGCGGATTTCAAAGGATAATATTCATTCAGTAGCGTCAATCGTTTAAATACCTTTTCCCAACGTGAAATATCTCCTTTGGGACGCGATAACTCCGTAAAACACGCCAATCTCAAAAAATGAACTGGTGCGTAATGTATTCCAGCAATGACAATCGAATCTTTCTGCATATTCTCAAATAAAATCGGTTCTAGTTGCGTAATATCGGCAATGGGAATATAATTCACATAGACTTTGAACGTTCCATGATGAACCCCCGATTTCGCTTCAATCATCTCAAACCCATTTTTATAATAATATTGACTCAATTCAATGGCGTCTTCTAGCGCATTGGGTGAAAAGAAATCGTAGTCGGGTATTTCGGTGTTTCGGTTATAGAATTGTACGTTTTTAGGGAGCACCGCATTCAACGCAGTTCCCCCATAACATAGACATCCTTTTTCAATTAACCATTTTTCCAATAATTCTATCATTTTTTTAATGTCGGGATTACTCACCATAATTTGTCCTTGTTCTTCCGTCCCTAAATCGACCACACTTCTCAAAATGGTTAATTCACATTCTTCAAACGACATGTCGTCGTTACATTTCACATTTTTATATTTTATAGATTTCTCGGTTTCTTCTTCTTGTTCCCCTTTTTTCTTTGGGGGGTTTTCCACTTCCTCTTCTTCTTCTTCTGGGATTTCCTCTAAGACTTCCTCTCGTTTTCCCTGTTTCTCCCGTTTCTCCCCCTTTTTATGTTTCTGTTTATGTTTCTGTTTATCATTCATTTATTTCCTATATCTTATCTACTGAATTACCGAATATTCGCAAAAACTCTTAAAAACCAGGGTCGTCTGTAAATATCTGAATATTTTCTCTATCCACTACCTTACTAACCGAATCTTTATTCATAAATGTATTGAAAAATCCCACCAAATAACCATCAAAATAAAAGAATCCAGTACCACCTGTTACCACTGCCGCAGAAACCATTAACGAATCACGAATAATCGTTCGCAAAGGTGTGCGTTCTTCTTCCGTATCTACAAATCGATACTCAATAAATCGCATGACCCAATACACCACCAACACTAAAATCAACAACACAAAGACTTTTTCCATTTTCAAGCAAAAAACAACTAAATAATTTATGAATGAATTATAAATTATTTTCTCATTCTAAATATAGCCATTTGACCGCACCGCTAAATTTAGGAAATATCTTGAATACCTAATAAAAAATCGTTGGAATCGGATAAATGTTCTACAGCCCCTAATGATTTTTTGTTATCTTCTTCTGCGCTTAAATCAAAGACGTCAATTAAATCCGATAAATTTAATTTATCACCTCCCAATTGTTCACTGGTTTCTTCTTTGGTTTTCATATAATCCATCGAACTACTCTGTTCCGCCAATTGCTGAATGGTTTTAGGCTTGAAATCAATATCTACCGTTTCCAATTCATCTTGTTTACTTTTCACTACTTCCAATCCCGATAAAGAAGCAGCGGAAGCTAAACTGGAAATCGGCGTATTTTCATTGAATTCTAAACGAGTCACCACTGGTTCCGTAGACATGTCCCGAATATAAGGGACTTCTCCCCCTTTTTCCGTTTCCGCAAATTGAGAAGGCTTTTCCTCTTCTTTTTCCGCTTTTTCATTGGCCGAGTCTTCTTCTGGAATATTCTCGATAATTGTCTCTTCTTCGTATTCATAATTCTCATCTAAAAAGGCACGAATAATCTCTTCTTCCGGAATATTCTCACGAATGACATCTAAAATTGCGCGATGTACCAATTTCTCCAATTCAAGCATATTTCGCTGTTTTTGTAAATTGGAAACTTCCTTTTCAAATAAATACGCATTACGATACGCATGACCCGCTGATTTGATAAATACTTTATGAATAAATACGTCTATTTTAGGAATACTTACATTCAATTGTTTTTGACGATTCCCTGGTCGGGCACATACCAACGCTTTGGTCAAAATAATATGCGCGCAAGTTATCAATTCTTCTAAATGATGACAACCCGATTTCTGAATAATATATTTACGAACCTCTTCCACTTGAGAAGTCGACCATTTAGGAACAAACTGTAACAATTGCTGGAAAGACAGTAAATATTTATCCAATTGCTTCGCATCCATGGCTGTGCGTCTAGCTTCTTCTAATAATTTCCATATATTTTCTATAACCCTTGGCGTCAGTACATTGACCAATCTAGCACACCATTCATTCAAAGACTCATTCAAAGTTTGAGGTATAAAATCATCCATTTTTTTGGGGAATTTTGTTTTCGGTTTTTCTATATTTGAATGGTAATAGGAATAAAATGAAAAGTTATTTTTATCTTGATTTTAGATTTTTACGGCGTCATTCCACCGTCACTACTTTTGCTAAATTCCGCGGATAATCGGGATGATTCCCTTTTTCCAATGCGATATAATAACTCAGTAATTGAATATATATATTTGCGGTAACTCCCCCAAAGGTCTTATTCCTTTCTATTTTCAAACATCCATCTACATCCCCTCCTTCTTCCAAATCCGTGATTCGAATGACATACGCATTACGCGCTTTCACTTCTTGATATACATTGCGAGTTTTATCTCGATGTTCATCGTCAATATCGAAAAGAATAATTGGCGTTCCATCTTCAATTAACGCAAACGTTCCATGTTTCAAAGTAGATGACGAATAGCCTTCCGCATGTATATAGGCTATTTCTTTTAATTTCAATGCCCCTTCTTTTGCGATTGCCTCTTCCCTTCCTTTTCCCAATAAAAAAATAGATTTGGCATTTTTGAGTTTTTGTATTATCTCCCCCAATAAATGCCTCTGATTTAATATCTTTTGTATTTGAAACGAAATATTATGTAAATCATTAATTATTTGTACACGCATTTCAACACAAGAATTCTCTATATTTTGAGAAAACCATAGCGCGACCAACGTTAATACGATACATTGATTGGTAAACGATTTACTAGATGCCACGGCCACTTCGCGACCTGCATTTAAATAGACGCCACAATCCACTTCCCGAGCAATCAAAGAATCCACTACATTGACAACGCCAATGGTAAGCAAATTATTTTCTTTGGCGATTTTAATACATCGGTGTAAATCTTTGGTTTCACCCGATTGAGATAACAAAATAACTGCGGTGTTTCCATGTTTTGGAATATCCTTTTTATTGAATTCAGAACCATCATAAATACTTACGGTATCAAATAATTGTAAATTTTTAAATATATCCAATGACCATAACCCGGAATGGTAAGATGTTCCACAACCCAAAAGAATCAAATGATTTAATTTCGTCAAAAAAGATTTAAATCTATCTAATCCACCCAATTTCACATTCGCATTATTTTCGATTCTTCCTCCATTATTTAACGCATGTATTACAGTCACAGGTTGTTCCATAATTTCTTTCAACATCCAATGCGAATATTCGTTTGGTATCAATTCGATTTTCACGTCCTCTTTTTTTTGAATACTATACCGATTGATGTTTTCAGTATATCGAATACTATTTTTCTCTTTGGTGATTTCAATAATATCATGATTATCCAAGATGATGTATTTTTTAATATAATTATTAAATGCGATTTTCTCCGAAGCGATAATAATATATTCATCTTCCATGCCTAATAATAACGGCGAACCATTACGCGTAATCCATAACTTTTCTGGATAATTCTGATGACATACTACAATCGCCCAAGTACCACATAATTCTTCCACGGTTTTTTTGATTGCGTTTTCAACCGTTTCGTCATTATCTAAATGATAACCAATTAATACTGCTATGACTTCGGTATCCGTTTGCGATTTGAAAAAATACCCCTTTTTCAATAATTTGGTTGTAATCTCTTGATAATTTTCGATAATTCCATTATGAACAATGGCAATACGGTTTTTGTTATCCGTATGGGGATGTGCGTTGGTGTCCGTTTTACCACCATGTGTTGCCCATCGTGTATGACCAATCGCACAATTGGAAATCCGGGTTTCTTCTGTAATCACCTTTTCCAATTTTTCTAAGGAATCATGTGTATTTCCTGAAGCATATTTTTGAATTTGAAGGCTGTGATTATAATTGAAACATATCCCCACGGAATCATACCCTCTATTTTGAAGTAATTTCAATCCAGACAATACATATTTTTTGAAATTCTCATTCCCCAAATATGCGATAATTCCACACATCAAAAAAATCTATTATTATATTTATCAGATAATTATATAGTATAATACATTACTATTATTTGCGTTTATGTTTTCAATCAATCTTTTACCCACTAAAATAGGCGGAATAAGATGCCCGAATTATAAATCCAATTCTGGTTCCGGTTCATATCAAACTTGTCTACCTGCGTTACCGACAAATAAACAAACCTCTTATAATAATCCTCAAATGAGTCAAAAAATGAAATACGCACAATACATACGTATTCAATCCTATACCTATGGTGGACCCAATTCCAATGACATGAATGTCAGTCGTTGAATTTCCCTTTTTCCTTTTCCCTTTTTCCATAATAATTTATATTTCTAATACATAAGAGTAATAATACATATAAGAATTCTTATATTTATTCTTTAACCACACGTTAACGGTTTTTAATTATTTTTAATGGATTTAACTTTAGAAAAGGAATCTGAAAAAATAAATAAAACGGTTCGCATTTCATCGAATATTCAAGAAATAGAACTATCTCCGGAGTTGAAAACATTTAATCATATTAATAATTTTAGTAATTCAGAACGTTTAAAAACCATTAATTCCATTTATACAGATGACAAAGAATTCCATGACTATTTAGTAACACGTCGAAAAGGGATTTCTGTCAAAGAATATCGATTTCGGATTTTAAATTTATTAGAAACCAGAGAAAAAGTGTTGAATGAAATACGTAATTTGAATACACCGAATCATATCAAACCACGCGTAAAAACAATTTTTTTTTTTAAAACTCCCTTTTTCCATAAAAAAACCAAAACGTATTATAAATCCTTTCACTATCCAATCTAACCTAAAATTACAAATGCGATTTTTTACAGAAAAAGATTTTGTAATTGATAATATAATTCTTTTCCCCTTTTTCCATTTCATTTTCGAATCAACCATAACATAACACAAATGGATTTTTCTTCCAATGGTAAATTAAAAGTCACTCATTTATCTCAACTCCCCATCGAAGATAGTCAACCCATTCATCCCTCCAAAATGCCCGGGCCAAATTATTCCATTCAACAAGGACCCGGAGAACCTCAAACAGGTCTCAAACAAACGCGCGGTCCAGTTGGAGTAGATACCACTTATAAACCCCTCGATTCTCATCCAAATCCCTATGGTATCTCAGAACGTAAACCTGAAATCGATTTCACACAACCTATGAATACACATACGATAGATAAACAACCTATGAATATACAACAACAGGTGATTCCCGCACCTATGAATGATATACCTATAACCCCTTTGTTTCACCAAATCGACGAAACATTACAACCCAATTATATACCACCTCCCCCATCCAATGCCAAATTAAATTATATTGAAGAATACGAACAAAAACGTACCCCAGAAATCAAAAAGGCTGTGGAAGAACATAAACAAAATAAACATCGATTATCGAAATGGGAAAAATTAATGGAATCCATCCAGTTCCCCCTTTTGGTTGCTCTTCTTTATTTCGTATTTCAAATGCCCATTTTCCAACATTTTTTATATAAGAAAATAGGATTTCTTCCTATTACTCAAGAGGACGGACAGTTCAATATGGCCGGATTATTTCTCATTTCAGCTCTTTTTGGTATTTGCGTTTATCTCATTATGGGTTTTAATGATTTTGTGGTTTCAGAATAATCCCTATTACCAAATCATATATAAAAATATACTAATAGTACAAAACATACAAAACAAACATAGTCATGGATAAAATCGACCATTTTATTTATATCAATCTGGACAAACGCACAGACCGTAAAGCGCATATGGAACAAGAATTCGCCAAATTATCCATTGCCCCCGAAAAAATCACGCGTGTTTCCGCGCATTATAATCCGACCAATGGAATCGGTTGTATGCAGTCCCATATTGATGCTCTTAAATTGGCACGTTCTAGGAATTATAAAAATGTATGGATTTTCGAGGACGATTTCACCTTTACCGTTTCCAAACAAACGGTCGAAGAGAATTTACAGCAACTCTTTTTTAAAACCCCCAAAGTCGATGTGGCTCTAGCGTCTTATATTCATAAACAACCTCCATTTCCCCCTTTACATATCTCCGTATTCCCAAATATTTATCGGGTCGTAGAAAGTCAAACCGCATCCTCTTACCTCGTTTGCCAACATTATTATACCAAATTAATTGACCTCTTTGAAGACGCGTTTGTTCAATTACAAATGACCGGTGAACATTGGAATTATGCGAACGACCAAGTATGGAAATTATTACAAGTCAAAGATATCTGGTATTGTTTTACTCCTAGTTTAGGAAAACAACGCCCAGACGCACGTGATAATAGTTCCGATGCCAATGAACGCATTATTCAATATACCGACCAAGGTTGAAACCCCAGAACCAAAAATTGAAAACAATATAAACCCATATTCCGTATTTACCTATCTGTTCCCATTTTAGTTTTCTTTTCCTAGTTTAAACGTCTAACAAGAATGGAATCTATTCGTTTTCCAACGAGAGAATATTTTCCTATTTATGAAATTCCTTCCAATTCTCCTAAGACTCCTTTTTCTTCTTGTCCAGAAAAAGAAGTCATTCTCGCAATTCCCAACGGTCGAAAATCGTATTTATGGTTATCCAATAATGGCGAAGATGTTTGTTATTCCGTTCCCAGAAATTTCAAAACTCAACCTGAATGGACCGAAGTTTTGACCAATGTTTCTACAAATTCTCCCAAACCCTTTTATGGAACCCTCTTATATGGAACACTCGTTTTCCTCCATCATTCCACCCATCCCTCTTCCAAAAATACCGAATATTTTGTGGCCGATGATTTATTTTATTATTCAGGCATCTCACTCACCAAAGCGCCTTTCCAAGAACGCCTCGAATATTTAGCCACCTTTTTCAATCAATTTATTTCTACGGCCCCTAGTTCAACCAATCTGACTTCTAATAAAAAGAAATTGACCCTGGTTCTAGCAAATATGAGAGGATTACAAGAACCCTCTCAAAAACCCCTTTATAAAATACATCACTGGCAATTGAGAAATTTATCGTTGGTTTCTCCTTATTTTGCATTGGAAACCGAACCTTCCCCTTTTTCCGAGCCGAATTTGGCCACAGAAAATACACTAATCATTCCTAGTTCCCCCTCTCCTCTTCCAGCGCCATCCATTCGTCCAAATAAAAATGAAAATTCTCCTCCTCAAACCCAACAACGACCCGCCAAAAAAGAATGGATTTTTCAATATCATTTACCCGCCTATAAACAAAAAGCCATTTTCAAAATTGTGCCAGAAGAACAATGCGATATCTATTCCATTTATGCGCGTTTACCCATACCCCCCCCTTCCCAATCTCAATCCCACCAATCAACAAAGGAAATAGAATGGGTTTCATGTCATTATGCCGGTATTTTCGAATATAATACCAGCAAATTACTGAACGTTCATTGTCGAAAAATAGTTACCAATCTAGACCAAATGGAAGAAAGTGACGACGAAGAAGACCTCCCCATAAATCCCATAACCCCTAGCGAATATTATTTTGAATGTACTTTTTCCAATAAATTTAGGAAATGGGTGCCCATGTATTTTATTCCGCAATGTTCCCCTGAAAAAGTAATCAGTATTCATTCTCTGGCCGTTTTAAAAGACGCCACCAAAAACACCCACTCCCTAATAAGGAAATATAAATAAAATATATAGGCTTTAGACAAAATGTCATCTTATAATTCTAGTGATGTATTTCAACAAACCGCTAGTACTCAATCCAATGGATATAATGTATTCCCTGCTGCCTATCAATCCAAAGGAGTCGGTGGTGCTAGAAAACGTTCCTCTTCCAAATATTCTAGAACCAATAAAACCGTCAAAAACGTCAAAAAAATGAAAAAAGGTGGAAATTGTGGTTGTAAAGGAAATGTTTTCAATCTTTTAGGTCGTGGTGGGGCTAAAAAACGTAACACTAAACACAAAAAAACCGACAAGAAATAATTCAAACATTTGTTTTTTTTTGAGAATTCAAAAAAAAACTGGAATATATAAAGAATAAAAATAATTTAGTAAAAGAAAAACCATCATGTATAGTCGGTTTTTCATCTTCTTATGTCTATTATTTATGATTATTATTTTGGTTTCAATTTCTTATTCCATTCAATTACATACCGTTAAAAAAAACATTCAAGAAAGTTTTTTATTTTCCAAATTCACCAAATGTTCGGAAGCCACCAATTTGGCACCTCCCACCTCCATGGATTCCAAATTAATGATTCAAAAAACGGAAGGAAATTTACCAATCTCTCAATATCATGTATTTTCTTCTTGGAATACGGCTTGTTCTGGTAAATTCGTCAGTACACAACAAATATTAAATGTATTATCTACGGGTTGTCGTTTCCTAGATTTTCCTATTACCAATATAAACGGAGAACCTATGATTTGTTCTCCTCAATTTACAAACGACGTTTCCGATAATTTCATCTCTTTAAATACCGCAATCAAAACAGTAGTGGAGAATGCGTTTCAAAATTATATTACCATCAATTATAATTGTAATAATAAAACCAATACGAATAATAAATTCAATAGTCAAAAATATACCTTAAAAAATTCCCAGGACCCCTTATTTATTCAGTTACGTTTTCCAAAAATAGATAAAGAAAAAATAGAGAACGACGGTGAAAAAAACATAATCAGTCCCATTACCAATGAGTATTTAAATAAAGTCGCGGAATATGTTGGTTACGCAATTAAAGGTTTACAATATCAGAATGCTTCATTGACTTATAAATTAACACCTGATACCACTTTACAAAAATTGGTTAAATCGGTTATTTTATTAGTCGATATGACTTCCATTTCCAATGCTATGTTTGAAGATTCCGAATTAAGTAATATTGCCAATATTGTTGTAGGAGAATCTTCTGGAATGATGATGTACCCTTTTCAAGTATTATTGAAAGCCACCCCCAAAAATATTCCTTCTATTCAAAACCCCAATCCTAGTTCCAATTTCTCATTTAATATGGCCATCCCTGATTCCAAATATAATATCGAACCAAGCATCGAACAAGTCATGGAATTAGCCGCTTATCATAACGTTCAATTTGTTCCGTTTTTATTTTACCGTTCCAGTGCTTTATTATCCGATTATATTCGTTTTTTCCAGAAAAAACAAACCGCGTTTTTATCCATTAAATCACTCACCAAATATTTATTACAAGATTCCGAACAAGCAGTAATGCGTTAGTTTTCCGTACAATTTCGCAATTTCGCAATATTATCTATTGAAAATATCAATAGATAATTCTATACCCCCTCTCCTCCTTTTTACCATAAAAATCTAATGCGGAGAAGCAATATATTCCCAATCCAAATGTTCACATAATTGTTTCCAAATCACATCCATATTTAAACGTTTTTTCGGGTCTTTCATCATCGGAATAAAAGGTAAATATTGATACTGCCCTAATAATACACATAGCTGATATAGGACATATGTATAATTGAAAAAATTAGTTCGATTTGGTGGGCAATAGAGTGCCCATGGTTTACGTGTTTCCATAAACAGCACACATAAGGTGTCATATAATTCTTTGTCCATTTGAGGAGGTTCGATGCCAAAAATGGAATTAATTAATTGAATATGTTCGAAATAATGATTATAACCCAAGGTCCGCAAAATATCCCTCATTTTATCATAATCAATTTCGGAAATATCTTTGATACGTTCTTTACGTATTCGATTGGCAATATTTTTCACCATTTCTTCCGGTATTTTGGTCGTTTCTTTGGCCTGAAATTGCGACAAAATTTCTTTGAAATGTATCAAACGGTCATAGGTGGTATAGGTTACTTCTCCTGGCGCTTCGTTATTAAAATGTTTGGGTGTATTTACATATTGTAGGATAAAATGGCCGCAGTGGTGACAATTATAGGTCCCCTCTTCTTCATTGATGATATATTCCCCCTTATAACAATTGGTACATATTTCCGCCGAAAGAGCATATTCCTGTAAATTGGGAATTTCGTCACATACATTTTTCCAATAGGCATGCATTTTCCGTTTTTGATTGGAGGATTTTTCGGGGACCATGACATCTTCCCCCATTTCCCCTACTTCTTTTTCCACTCCCTGTTTTTTCCGTTTTTGAATATTGAAAAAATCATTCAGTAATTTTCGGTTTTTACTTTCCTGTTGTTGTTTTTCCTCCTCCTTTCCATTTCCCTCCTCCTTATTATCTTCTTTGTCTTCTTTACATTGTACTTTGTTTGTAACTGGGATTGAAGAAGAAATTTGTTTTTTATCTTCAAAATATTTAAAGATAAAATCGGCATTATCTATGATGTATTTTTTCTTATTATTTTCATATTCTTTGATTTGGTCTTTGAGTTTATCTAGTTCCTCTTTCCATGTATAAATTTTTTCTTCCAATTTATTATTTTCTAATGCCAAAGCAGGTAACCCCATTTTTCCATCCCATTCTGGAACATAATATTTGATTTTTGTCTTCAAAAGCTGATATTTCTTTTTCCATTCCGGAATCTGTCCTTCATCCATTTCACAAAATTTCGACATCATTTCATTATGTTTTTCATCAATTGATTTAATACTATATTGCGGAGGAACGGGTGGTTTTTTCTTTTTCCGAGTTACAGGCGGCGGAGGTAATGGAATAGGTAATGGATATATTTCTTCTAGTACCACTGAATTATTTTTTGACATTTTATTTCGAGTTTTAGTCTAAGAAACAATAAAAGCAATAAAATGGAAAAATCGGTAAACTTAAAATCTAAAAACAAAAATGTCTAAATATAATACAGATAATAATTTTTGAATAAAAACGCGTTGGTTAAATTTTACCGAATTATTCTTTAAAAATTTTTTAATACCCTATATTTATCAATAGATTCTATATTGTTTCTAAAAATAACGGGTTTTCTTCTCAAAAATGCCTAAATTCTTTCTTTTTCTAAATTCAAACGCACTTGCTCCTAAAAAGCATATCTAATTTTCTCTTTTTTCAATTATTTGCCTTTTATATTCCGATACATCACAATATAAATCTATGACCCCCTAAGTCTAAAAACGGAAAATGAAGGTAAAACTCAAAAAACAGAAAAAAAAGTTGAAAAGGCCAAAAAGGTTTAGGCAAAATCTTATGTGAGAATATATTTGTCTTAGTTTTTTTTCGCTCAAACAAATTACAAAAAAATGGCTGGTGCTCTTATGCAAATCGTCGCTTATGGTGTTCAAGACCAGGCTTTAACTGGCAACCCAGATATCACCTTCTGGAAAGTAAGTTTCAGAAGACATACCAACTTCGCTATGGAAAGTATCGAACAAACCTTCCAGGGCCAAGCTGATTTCGGTCGTCGTGTAACTGCCATTGTCTCCAGAAACGGAGATTTAATGTACCGCACTTACTTACAAACCACTCTTCCTGAAATCAACCAATCTATGAAAAACTCATCAGGTTCTACCGATGGAGTTTATGCTCGTTGGTTAGATTACATTGGAGAACAAATGATTTCCCAAGTTGAAGTTGAAATTGGAGGTCAACGCATTGACCGTCAATACGGAGACTGGATGCACATCTGGACTCAATTAACCACCACTGAAGAACAAAAACGTGGTTATTTCAAGATGATTGGTCACACCACCCAATTAACTTATATCACCGACCCTCAATTCGCTGCCATCAACGGACCTTGTTCCGTTGGTTCTGGTCCAGGACAAGTTTGCGCTCCAAGAAACGCTCTTCCTGAAACCACCCTTTACATCCCACTTCAATTCTGGTTTTGCCAGAATCCTGGATTAGCATTACCACTTATTGC
>Ga0209550_10004657_pt1 | contig 12966 bp, 16 predicted proteins | sample LauGreSuBDMM15SN_2_FD_187567 | JGI IMG/M metagenome (GOLD analysis project Ga0209550, IMG submission 187567) | Freshwater lake microbial communities from Lake Michigan, USA - Su13.BD.MM15.SN (SPAdes) (version 5) | ecosystem: Environmental > Aquatic > Freshwater > Lake | place: Lake Michigan... | reverse complement strand
CCGAATACATAGACAATCCTCGAATTCCTACGCAAATAGACATAAAGAAAAAAAATATATTCTATCTAAAAATCAGTTTAGATAGAATTTCATATTTTATTATAACATATTTATTTTTTCATTTTTATTATTCAATCGAACTATACAACTATGATTATTCACAATCCTTTCATCTATAAAATAGTGACGAATACATTTTATCATACTAGTATGAATACAATAATAGCTCCTCATGGAGTCACGGATATAATTCACGCTATTCAAACACGTAATGTAGGCAATTTACTGAAATATTATGGAGGAGCGATTCTCTGTGGGGAATTTTGTTATCTCGGTCATTTAGAACCATTTTGGAACAGCATTTTCGTAGTGACTTCTATAATACATTTTAGACATGATTTCGATAAAATATTCTCTATTTCTGTTCCAATACCAGTTTCCTATAGTCTTACTATAGCATTTTTAACCATAGTGAATCAACAATCTCTTTTATGGCCGTTTTTCCTGTATATGTTATTCGTTCATGTTCCCAACCATTATTCAAAATCGTATTCTTTTATAAAATTATATCCAGTTTTATTAGGTTCTTTCATTAGTATAGCATCAGTAGTATCCGATATGCTTCTAGTAGAGAGTATATCGAATGAAGTATGGATAGCAGTTTTATCTATTGTAATAGGTCATATTATATACGAAGAACGTTTCATTTGGAATAATCCTAATCATCATCATCTTCCATAAGCGAAGCTAGAATAAAATCAATGGTGGGATCATTCAAATTACAACCGATTCTCTTGAGATGTAACAATTTCGAAATATTATGATTCGACATTTGTTTGAGTTTCGAGAACCGTTCGTCAGAGACTTGTAATACAAACATGATATCGTCCTCTTTGGTGCTATTCAACTCTAAATATATTTTATTTTTATGGTTACTAGTATTAGTATTTGTATTCTTATTATGGTCGGGTTTCATTCGAATAGGAAACATTATATAGTAGTGGATTTATATGATGTTTTATAGCGTAATGGATTTATACGATTTCTTATATCCTAAATAATTCAATTTTATTGTTCCATCAAAAGGAACTACCAAATGGATTACCAAAAGCATTAGCGGCCATAGGTCCCGAGTCCATATAACTTGGCATAGCAGTATTATTAGTATTATTATTTACAGGATTACCACGCATCATAGTATCATACCCTTCATTGACTGTACTAGTGGACAAGGGGGCAGGTGGAAATAAATTCTGAGATGTTCCTAAATAATCTCCTTGACTGGGGGAATGATTGGACTGAGCTGTATTTTTTGGTTTAGTTTGGGTCTCAAGGGCTTCGCGGCCATTCCACATTTCGGCAATACGATCCGCTAAAATATTCACCTTGATTCCTAATTTCGTTTGTATACTGAGAATTAACACCATGAATGTTAAAATGACATTGGTTAAAGTTAAACTTTCGTATTTGAATTCACTATAGGTAGGAACATAGGTGATAATGCGGTGAATAATGACAATTCCAATAAACATGACTACAATTTGAATGAGCACTTCAGCCAATAACTCAAGAGAGGATTTATCTGAGTCAGCATCCGGAATAAATCGCTGTAGTGTTTTATTGAGAATGACGATAGGAATAACTCCTAATAAAGCATATTGAATAACATTCAGGATTTCAGCTTTGCCTTCTTCAGTAGTAGAAAACACATGAGAAAAAAATGTATTTTTACTTCCAACTGGTTCTAATATGGTGGATGTATCTCCTAAACTCATTATGATTATAAGGGAGAAAATAATGACAAATTCCATTTTTTATATAAAATAATAATGTCTACTACAAAGTATGGATGGATGATGTTCATGGTGGATATGGTAAATAGAGGATTAGTTGAAAGTAGTAATCATATTGGAAAAAAGATGGAATGATTTTTTGGAAGTAAGATAACTAGAAATGCGATTACTAGACAACCATGGAGTATTAGAATACTTTTCGTAATCTAACAATAGATGGTTCCGTTGATAAAGTATCATAATCTCGTCATAACATCTATCAAAAACACGTCCGTTAATAGTAAAGGAAATGTATACATGCTTACGTGTATTGGGCATTGGATCTTCGTCGCAAATAGAATTTAAATTAAAACCAAGAGGAATGGTGAAATAATTCGGACGATAAAATTTCGAAATTACTTTTTCTGTTATATCTGCTTCCTTATATGGTTTCAGGCCAAACATAAATTTCGTTACTGACATTTGAATATCTGATTTCAGTATAATTTCAATATTATATATAGATAAACGTTGATTTAATGTAGATATATCCAGTTTATCTTTCGTGTCATATAATTTATTGGAATTAGAATCTGTTATTATATCATCTACTACAATAATAGTATGACCTGGAAATACACTTGCCATAGTTATAGCTTGAATGAGTGAATGAAATGGATATTGATCAAAGAAATCCAATTTACAAAATAAAATATCTTGTTCGAAACGCTTTTGAATCATCATGCTGTAATTTTTGACTTTATAATCGCTTTCATACATATTATATAAACTGTATACATTGAAACTACAAGGGTTATTTTTCATTAATAAGAATTCTGCGTCGTATTTATCTTTCATTGTTTCTACGGATAATGTGGCAAAATAAGCTGCGTTGGACCACCAAAAATTACCCGAATAATGTCTCGGACTGTAGTCACTAAATTCACTGATTTCATTACCACCTACTACATCATATACATTCAGTAGTTGTAAACAATCTTTACAATGATCTACTGTAGAATATAACATAAAATTGGTCCAACTTTGAATTGGATTTTTGGTGATTTCCTCTTTTTTACGAGAAATACCTTTTGTATGAAGATATAAGAGTTTATAATTTGGATGAATTTTAGCAAAACAATGGAGACTACGAAGCGTGGGCATTTCAAATAATTCCGCGTCCGTTGAATAGTTTTCTACGATGATTTTAGGATGAATGGATTTTATCTTTTCCGTATTTAATGGCTCACCTATATTATTTACGTAGATAAAATCCAATAGGTCTATTAAATCAGATGAAACCAAATAATCTAATAAAAATAATAATATTTCATCTTTCCATATTTCTAAGTTTGTACTGTGAATAAAACATGCAACTTTATTGGACATAATATTTAACTATATGTAATGAATACTCTTTATACTATACTATAAAAAATATATATAATATTTTGATATTTTTTACACCTTTTAACATTTCAAACGCCGATTTTTATATTATCATTATATTATACTTTTCTGAAAACAATATAAAAAATAGATGAAACTATATTTATAAAACATGAGTAGTGCAAGTTTAGCAAAAAAACGTAGAGCCAATATATCTCAACTCGTTCCAAATACGCCTTCACAACAGTTCGATTCATCTAATAGTTCTCAAGTAAGAAATGTACCATTAACTCTTCCTCAAGTTCTTCAAATAATTGATAGTCGGCTATTAAAACTGGAAAAAGTAGTGAAAAGTCAATCGGAACAGCCGCAGATGGAAGCACCAATGGTAAAAGAAAAGGAAGACGATACACAATTAAAAGAATTACTAGCTGAATACGATGAACGTTTCCAAATATTAGCTACTGAAATTCAAGACATAAAAGATATCGTGTTAAAATTACAATCGTATACTATGGATGTCAATAAAACGCTATTAGAAGAACGTATTCAAATTATGAATATGAATAATACACCTCAGTCCGCAAACGAAACCATTGAAATGATTGAAAGAATACAAAATGATACACCACCTGAAAGAGAATTAGCAGTAGTAGAAAATGAAGAAGAAATGGATATGGATGACCCACTATATAATATCAGTAGTTTGAACGATATGTCTGTAGAAGATGTGATTCCAGAGAACGAAATGGATCATGCTTCACATAAAAAGGAAAAACGAAAAGGAAAACGATAAACCTTAGCTTATTCACAAATTTATATATTTGTTACCAAATCAGTATATATATTATATGACATACAAACTATATACATACCATATATATACCATACATATATCATAATCTATCATATAAAATTGAATATAAATTAATTATAAAAGAGTAGAATATATAAAAATACAAAATGATATTATATACTCTAATTAAACGTTATTTAAATAATATTAAGAGTCTTCCTAGCTTTACTTATAATAATTCTACGTTATCCTATCATAGTATAAACGCATTTAATAAGGATAGTAAAGGTAAGAATGATAAAAATAATAAAGTGCGTGAAAATATTATAGGAGCTATAATAAATAAATATATTCCGAGTAATTACTTTCAATACAGTAGAAGGTGGCAACATTTACATTCAGCTCTTTACGCATGTATTTCGAAATTATTTCCAGAAAATGTATATAATAACGCTTCCTATATAAAATTGTGCCATAAAGGTGGTAGAAACTATAAGTATGATTTTGAATTATATGCCTATGATTGTAATAATAGTATGATAATTGAACCAATAAAATTAGAATTAAAATTTAATGCAAAATGTATAGAAGATACACCTCAGTTTGTTTCTCCTACTAAACCATCTCAATATTTAACGGCGTCTTATGAAGAATATTATTATGATAATTATTTACCAATTTTAGCAAACTCTGCTAATTTAACTATACCCAATAAAACCGACTATTTATACCAAGTACATGGTATCGAACCACCAGTTATGGTAGATTATAAGAAATTATACTCTGAAGGCGGAGGAAGTAAATCATTATATACTGGTGAATCTAATAAAGTAGAGTTTTACAATCAAGCGAAAAAATTATCCAAAGAGAGTATTCTGAATTTTATAACAAACGAAGATTTGAACGTAGACGAACTTCAAAAATATATATTCAAAAGCCAAGCGGATAAAATATATTTATTATATTACAAAGGTGACTTTTATACACAAATTGTCAATATGGATGATTATCGCATCACCCGAGTAGAGAAACAACCGAAATTAAGTCGGTATGATTGTTATATACAGAACGGGAGTAAATTGGAAATATTACTAAGATGGAAAAATGGGAACGGAATCGCATATCCCGCTTTTCAAATCAGTAAAAAAAAGACACCCAAAAATGTAGAAAAGTGAAAAATTGAAATATATTTAAATGTTTTTTCATGAACAATAATATAACAGTAAGATTACAATAAATAAAAAATGGATTTTCAACCATGTTCTGTAACATTAACAAAAACCATCTCTATCGAAGAGAAGAAAAAGAATGGAATATATTTTACACCACCTTCTATTGTAAATAAAATACTATTCTTTCTACAAAACTATTTATCTTCAGCACCGAAACGAATCTTAGAGCCATCCTGTGGTTCAGGAGAATTTTTAGTCGCTTTAACGAACGTCTTTCCGAAAGCATCTATTACCGCTATAGAAAAAAATGATACGATTTTCAATAATGTATCATCGTTATCATCCATTCAAGGTGTTACCTATCTTCATCAAGACTTTTTAAAACACCAATGTAAACCATCGAAACTACATTATGACTTAATCATTGGTAATCCACCTTATTTTGTAATACCGAAATCGACCGTATCTTCTACTTTTCTGCCTTTTATAGAAGGTCGTCCGAATATATTTTTACTATTTATACTTCATTCTTTATCTCTTTTACAAGAAAATGGTATTTTGGCATTTGTGCTACCTTCCAGCTTTTTAACGTGTTCCTATTATAATGGAGTTCGAAAACAGATAGCTTCCACATGTACCATATTACAAATTATCGAATGTAAAGAAGATAAATATTTAGAAACACAACAAAACACCATAGCATGGATCGTTCAAAAAAAGGAAAATAAAATGGATTCCCCCTATATTTGGAAAATACAGGACAATTATGTAATTTTCAATACAGAAGAACGCATTCAAAGAATTCGGTCATTAACTCGGAATACAACTACTTTAGCAGAAATGGGTATGGATGTATATGTAGGACCTATAGTATGGAACCAAGTGAAAACCGAATTGTGTAATGACCCTACACAAACGCGTTTAGTCTACAGTTCTGATATAAGAAATCGACAATTTGTTCCTCAATATTATAAAAATGATACGAAACAAAACTTTATACGAAGGGAAGGAATACATGAACCAATGGTTGTCATTAATCGAGGATATGGAATTGGAAATTATAAATTAGAATATTGTTTATTAGACATGTCTGATACGCCCTTTTTAGTAGAAAATCATTTAATTTGTATAGTAGATTCGTCGAAAGAACGAGATGAAAAAATAAAACGACTAAACATAGTTATACAGTCGCTAGAACATAAAGATACTCAAGAATTCATTTCATTATATTTTGAAAATGGCGCTATTAATGTGACCGAATTGAAAACTATTTTACCGATTCAAATAGAATGATTATCATAATAAAATATAAAAATATAATGTATTGAATTGTAAAAAAAATATATAAACAAATAAATAATATATTTATTATATTATTCATAAATTATAAAATAATGAATTCTCAAGAAAGAGAAGAATATGTAGAAAAAATGGAGGAAACAAAACAGAAATATTACGAAGAACATAATAAACATTTAATTTTTAAAAATAAACAAAAGATTGAATGTGCTAAAACTGTTGCTGAAGAATTAGATTTACAGAAAATGATTCAATGTACAGCATTTCAAATACCAAACTCAAATGTCATTTATTATAACTATATGGCTTATAAAACATATGGCACCATTGAAAATAAAGACATGATATATAGTCATATACAATCCTTAGTACAATCCGTTTTACAACAATTTGATCAGTTTGAATTTCATATTGATTTAAAGAGTTTTTCTGTTTCTGCTTGTCAACGATATTATCCTATTATATCCAGTGTATTTGACGATAATAAAGTATTTACCAATAAATTGGCTAAATTGGTCATTTATAACACACCGTCGTTTATAGATAAACTTACTAAAATGTTATATTCTAGTGTTAAGGATATTTTACCGAGAGTAGAGTATTATTATAAAGATAGTGATAAGCAAATAACCAAATTATTCAACATTTAAAATAATATTTTTTTTTGCGTCAATTAGTTTATATATGATATATGTTTTGTATATATATCACATATAATGTGGACTAGTATCATTATTTTTATTATTGTCTTATTTTTATACATTCATATTCAACAACAATATAAGAGTGGAGATAATTTAGAAATATATGAATATGAATATACTTCCACTAAAAATCTACAAGATGTGGTCCATGTAAAGCAACCTGTGTTGTTCCCGTTAGATTTACCTTCTGTAAAAGAGAATACACCATTGGATCTTTTACATGTAAAAGATATTCGCGATTACCAATCGGCAAAAACACATGTAGAATCGATTATTTTGTCTCAATCAAGCGCAAAAGGTTTAATCGATACAGATATCAAATCTGTTTTTTATAGTGGTGGTAACATGAGTTCCATTTCACAATCCTCTTCTTGGAAAGAATGGTTTTCTATTTTAGATTCTTATTTAAAACCTTCTTTTTGCGTAAATACAGAATATGATATATTATATGGTTCTCGTAAAACACGAACCACTACTCAGTATCATCATGAAAATAATGTGTATTTATACTTACCACTATATTCCAATAAAAGCAATATACGGATTAAAATGACGCCATGGAAAAGTAAAACATTTTTATCTACAGTAAATGATTATTTGAATTATGAATTTTGGTGTAAAGAAGATTTATTTCAGCCAATGGAACGTGTAAGATGTTTGGATTTTATTGTAAAACCAGGATATGTAGTATATATACCGCCTTATTGGTTCTATAGTATCGAATTCCAAGATAAAGAAAACGAAGTTTGTATGGTAAAATATACTACAGGAGCGAACTTTTTAGCAAATATAAAGCATATTGGATTGTATAATTTACAACAACAAAATATACAGGAAAAATTATGGAAACCATTTACGAATCAGGATGAACATAGAACCGAAGAAGATTTATTGTATTCTACAGACATAAGTCTCAATAATAATATAACACTTACTCCACCACAACGATTTCAAGATATTTCGGGAAATGAAACATTAGCAAAAGAGTTTTTAGATCATTTACATCCTTAGTATTTTTACCAGTAATGTAATGTTTTACAAAAATATAATGATATCATATAAAGTATGGTTCATAAAACACGTTTGCGAAAATGGAAACATAATAAAACGGTAAAAAAGACTATAAAACATAATATAGTATCGAATAAACAACAATCACGTATTGTAAAAACGTTTTTTGAAATATTGAATGCCATTAAATTGTATCACTGGAAAACCAAGTCGTATTCTCAACATAAATCTACCGATGAGTTATATGAAAAATTATCTATACAAACCGACCGTTTTATAGAAGTTCTGATGGGTAAAACGCAAAGGCGGATTGATATGGTGGAGCATAAAATGAAGTTGTACGATTTCGATGACCAAGAAATGTTCCAACATAAACTATTCGAATTTAGACAATTTTTAGTAGATTTGTCTCATATATTTCATTCTAAGCGAGATACTGATCTACTCACCATAAGAGATGATATGCTGGAATCAGTAAACCAATTTTTATACATGCTTACTTTATCTGAATAATAATAATAATAATAATAATAATAAACATAGAAAACAATTCAATCTACAGTAGTCATCATTTTGTATATATCTATATCATTAGTATATAAATATATAAGGTATACATACCATGAATTTTTTAATGATACTACTCATAATCTTGGCTATAGTAAGTTTTATCGTTGGTATTTATTATTGGTTACAATTTACATCTACGAAATTATCGTTAACTTTTTTAACAGAAACGGAAACACAAACTGTTTTGAATAACGATGCTGACCATTATTATGATACATTTCAAAAAGAGGATTTGAAAGTTCGTCATGTGAAGTCCAAACAAGATTATTTAGGCAAAATATCCAAGAGTAGTTGTGATGGAAATATAGAAATCGAAGAAAAAATCACATATTGTGTAGAAAAGCTACATACGTATATGAAACAGTATACTGGTCAAACGATAGAAGGAGTTACGATAGATGATTTAATGAAACTCCCTTGGAAAATCGGATTCATATGCGATAAAGTATATGAGAATGGTCTTCCTCATACGCGCGGGGATGTCATTATTTTAAGTAATCAACATATTCAATCACTTACTATACCGGAAGTATGTAGATTGCTTTTACATGAACAAACACATGTGTTTCAAAAGAAATATGGTATGACGGATTATTTAAAAACTCATTATGATACGGTCACTGTTCATGATAAAGAGAAAAAACGTATTCCAGCCAATCCGGATACTGATGGATTGGTTTATAAAGATAAAAGTAACGGAACTGTATTTCAAGGACAATATAATAAAACGCCTAAGTTTTTTCGCGATATAACATTCACAAATGGAGACCATACCATGGAACATCCATTTGAATATATGGCGTATCAGTTAGAAAAATTATTCAAGGAATAAAAAATAGTGTAGTATAATAATATAGCCCCAAACCCATGTTTCCAAAATATTTTAGAAAGAATTATGTATATATATTCATTAGTTTATGTATTGTCATGATTCTTACTGTATATATGATGAACTTACAAAAAGATTCCTATAGTAATTTACAAACTCAAGTGATTGAAAAATTTGATGCCACCCGTAAAATGAATGCTTTTGATATTCCTAAAATGAAAAAGTGGCAATTTCCGAATTCCATCGATACATGGTATCACATTACTCAAGGAGGATATAGTATTCTTTTCAAAGATCTTGGGTTTACCATGCCGAATTCAAAAATGACGATTATGTTTTTATTTAATTGTCAAAGTAGAGAAGATTATTGGCGAAACATTTTCCATTTTACGAATAGTGGCAAAAATTGTTGTGATAAAGGGGATCGAATCCCGGCTATGTGGGTATACCCCCATTATATGACCAATTATCATGTAAGATTTTCTACTGATACATGGGGTAATGATGGTGATGATATTAATAATGAAATGGATAAATCTGTGCCACAATTAATAACGCTAATTTTTAATGATAATAAGGTTGTGTTTTATTTGAATAATGTAGAAAAAGTAAATCGTGAACATCATAATATTTACAAAAGAGATGATAAAACAATTCTACATATTGGGGACCCTTGGCATTGGAATAATAAATTACATATCAAGAATTTCACGCTATATGATGGTGTATTATCAGACACAGAAGTGAAACAAGTATATAACGCATTAACAGAGGATGGGAGTCAATTTACATTTTGAATAATTTTTTTATAGTTTCCATGTTGTTGTAAAAAAAGAAAAATTGATATTTATATATAGTATAGTTTGTATAGTATATATAAACGTTGTAGATAATATTTTCAAATAAAATAATAATAATATCCATGTCACCCTCGTCCTCCTATAAACAGATGCTTCAAACTCAAAAACTAACTCCCAAATTCTGTGTAGAAGTTATATTGAATGATTTCATACCAAAGACAGAGGAAGAAGATGTCACTATAAATGAATCATTGATACTGAAATATCAAACACATATAACAGAAGAGGACTTAGAACGATGTTGGGTAGACTATGATAATCTATATAGAAGTGCCACGATAGCAAAATATTTGAACAGATATGAAAAGATTATTTTACTTGAAATGAAATATAAATCTATTTTAGAAAAAATGGATTTTGAGACAAAACAAATTACTTTACGCACGATGATTCGTAGAATGCGAATTCACGATTGGTTTTTATTATTACAAGAAAAAGTAATGTAGAATTTATCTATCTACAGAAGAACATTTTGTTTTACCTAAAATAAAGGTGCTCCATGAAAAATTATTTTTATAATTCTGTTTTTGATATAAAATATAATCTATAAATCCGTAACATAATGTTCCCAAAATGGTTATAAATAACCCGATTTCTACATGAATTATATTGGTATTCGTGTCTTCTGTTATTTTATTTCTACTTAACCAAAAGGATCGTTGTGTGTTGATTGCGTAAAGAATAAATAATAATACATAAAATATAATATTTGGAATGAGTTGACTTTTTGACGAAATTAAGAAAATTACATAGATACCTATTGAAATAATCAAACTATCGATAACATTACCAGTTGACCAATTATTTTCTGATTCCTTGTCATCTTTTTTTTGTAATGACCAACCACCTTCTAACATGATAAAAACAAATACCATTACAATACCAATTATATGACGACCAATAAAATTATTGGTCAAGAATTTTTGCATTTGACACGATAAAATTTGACTTATATACCCACTGGATATAACTACATAAATTAAGAAAATAAAAGCAAATCTCGAAAAATAAACCGTAGTTTCTTCGTTCATGATAATATAATAATATTGGACAAAAAAATATTATTATAATTATTCTTCCACTTCAGCATTTTCATCAACCGCTTCTGTTTCCGGCTCTGGTTGTGGTTCCGGAATTTGTTCTTCTTCCTGAACAACTGGTTCAGGAGGTAATGGTCTCTCGCTGTTTAGTCCAAATAATTTGGAAACGAACGACTTTTTCATCTGATTAGAACCCGATACAGAGTAACTTTTATCTTGAAATGTATTATCGTAACTAAGTTCATCTTTATTGACATGTTTGTCCATTATATATTTTTTGGAAGAAGGAATATTCTCTCTAGAGGATTGACTACTCGTTGATTTTTTACTGTTGATAGTTACTATCTTTTTTGAATCCTTTTTATCACGATTTAAAGCCTTCACTATTACACTACTGTCTACTTCTATTTTCCATTTCTGTAGATTCACTTTGTTCACTACTGTCCAAATTTCGGAATGACATCCCCAATCACTATAGGGATATAAACAGCAACCGTTATCATCCCAATATTGACCCCAACTATTACGAACGATAAACCCTTTCGCATGATAACCTATTACTACCATAGCATGACAACCCAACTTTTCCTCTCCTTTACGTTGCTTCCATAAACTCGTCGTATGATTGAACACTGGAAAGCAAATGAGACAAGGACCGCTTACCAATAAGGCTTTTTTCAGTGTTTCCATCGTGCGAATACGAGCATAACCGTCTATTTTATATTTTTCAGCTTCTTGTAAAATAGCGTTGTTAATAACATCGAAATTTCCATAGGGATAAGATTCTTCTGTACAACATCCGTACTCTTTTAATTCTGCCATCAATTCTCTACCGCACATTAATGTAGTTTTTTGATTCGGGCGATTATTATACAAAAACTGTGGAGATGCTACAAAAGGCGCTTTATCGATTTTACGCGCGTACCATTCGATCATACATGATCCGGCGAAACCAAGAGAAGCACCTTGAATACATTGATTACGGACACTTTGTAAATGTTTACGCCAGTCCAATCCACTCGATTTAGTTTTAAATTCATCATATATTGGTTCAGCAAACCAATCTCTTTCATCCATCGGAGAAGGGATCACATTAAAAAAAGTGGTGTTATCCGATTGTTGGAGAACGTGACTTTTTTGTTGATTCATTATATGTATTATATATATTTAGTTCAAAAGTTAAAAAGTTGAAAATAAAATATTTTAAAATCATGATTTTTATCTATGAATTATACCATATATATACTATCATCATTCCATTTTGTTAATAATCCTGGTAGTAAAGGATATATATTTTTTTTATAAATGTTTCCATAGAATTCGCGATTTACGATAAAGGCCTGAAAGTTGCTAGATTGAATATATCGTATTCTGGCATGATACATCTTTTTCCATGTTCGTTGAATCAAACGTATCCAATAAGTTTTTACTATAGGGATTCGTGTTCCATCATCTAATTCGTATACTTGAAATATTTCTAAACTTGCTTTCGAATTGGGGCGTTTGTAAGAATGAATATAATTC
>Ga0209550_10004654_pt1 | contig 12970 bp, 1 predicted proteins | sample LauGreSuBDMM15SN_2_FD_187567 | JGI IMG/M metagenome (GOLD analysis project Ga0209550, IMG submission 187567) | Freshwater lake microbial communities from Lake Michigan, USA - Su13.BD.MM15.SN (SPAdes) (version 5) | ecosystem: Environmental > Aquatic > Freshwater > Lake | place: Lake Michigan, USA... | reverse complement strand
ATGGCTCAAGTTGATCAACAACAGCCACAAGAACAAGAAGAACAATCTTTTGAAGATCCTTCAATGGGAGAACAAGAATTAGCTATGGCTGATGAAGATATTATGGCTATGTCTGAAGATGATATGTCTGAAGATGGTATGGCAAGATATGGTAGAGAAATAGGAATGTATCAAGATGGTAAGGAAACACCTGTTAATCCACTTCCTAAAAATGATCCTTTATATGCAGAAGTACAAAAAGCAATTGATTCAGGTAAATATAAAATTGTTAAAGGAGAGGTTGTAAAAGGTAAACAAATGTATAAAGTTGAACCACTTGAACCTTTAGATCCAAAATTTATAGCAGATAAAGAAAAACAATTAAATAAAAAAATAGTTACTCCTCAAAATCAACAAGGTGTTGGTATTACATCTATATATGATGAAAATCTTTCTGGTGAAGGAAAAGCAATTCAAGAAAATAAATTAGGTGCTTATACCTCTGGTAATTTATCACTAGGTAATAGACCGTTAAAACAATCTACAATTTATAACAATCAAATTGTTGATGGTAAATTTGACCCATCTATAAAAGCTGATAGAAAAAGTGGCGCATATGCATTTGGTTCTGCTGATATTAAAACTCAAGAAGCACAAACTGATTTCATGGATAGATGGGGAGATGTTGTAGCAACAATACCTGGATTTGATTATAATAAAAATGCTAATGATCCACAATGGGGTCAATTTCAAAAGAAAGCTGAAGAGACTAGAAAGAAAGAACATATTTCTACATTTGGTAGTGATAAAGGATATACAGCATATTGGAAAGAAAAAAATGATAAAAGTTATGTTTCAGGAGAAGGATTTGATAGTGCTCTTGGATTGCGTACTTTCAATGCTCCACGTTTTAAACTTGCTCCTGTAGAACCTATTACATCATTTGGTGTTGATGTACCTGAAGAAAGAAAACCTTTAGAAACAAGGGAAGTTAAAGATTATAAACAACCTCCAGCAGAATGGTGGGCACAAGATAAAAATAACTTACAAACATTAGGTTTAATTGATGATAACTTATATTTACCATGGGCACCAGATGCTGCACCAGGTAAAATAGATTATACATTAGATGATTGGAGAGGTAATGCTAATGCTGCATTGGCATCTCAAAATACTATAGCTCAAGCATTAGGTGCTGCGGGGGGACCTCAAGCAATAGCTAATTCAAATATTCAAGGTACTGGAATGGAAAATATTGCCCAAGGTATCAATAGAACTAATACTAATAATGTTGGTATTATGAATCAAGTAGCTCCAATGCAAGCACAGTTAGATATGCAAATTGATGCACTTAATCAAGCTAGAAATACTAAGGTTTATGATGATACACAAAAAACATTACAAGCTTCTGATAACTTTCAGAATTGGAAAATTAACAAACAAAATGAATTGTTTAATACAGCTCTTACTAATAGAGCTAATACATATAACTTAAATTCAACTTATGATTACTACGCTATAGATCCTACAACAGGTGGACCTATCTATTATAAAAATGGAAAAGCTTTACAAAATGTTGGACCACAACCAGATTTAATGAAAAACTTTTATAATCAAGTAGCTGATTATCAAAGACAAACTGGTAAAGTAATGCCAGATGCACTCATTAATAAATTATTTCCTGGACAAACGGCAACTGAAACACCTGATATAACTAATGCACAATTAGAACAACAAAAAAGAGGCATGTCTATACCGTATGTTCAACCACAAATGAGAACAGGAAAAGAAATAAAAAGAATGATAGTTCCATTCTACACAGGAAAGATGGGTGCATAAACTTTAAAAGTTTTATGATTTATCTTGTTAAACTTAATAAATTTTAGTAATTTACAATTATGGCAACATACGTACCAGGAGCAGAAACATATTTACCGGATATTAAACCATTTACACCAGACTATAAATTCTTGTCTGCTGTACTTGATGTAAGAACAGATAAATATAATACTAATTGGAAGGCTACTAATGACCTTTACAATAAAGTTGTTTATGCAGATTTGTCTAGAACAGATACCAAAGATCAAAGAGACCAATATATAAATCAAATAGCTCCATCTTTAGAGAAGATCTCAGGGATGGATTTATCATTGATGCAAAATGCTGACTCTGCTAAAGGAGTATTTGCTCCATTCTTTGAAGATGATTTAATAGTAAGTGATATAATGCATACTTCCAATTATAGAAAAGAAACGGATCTTGCAAATAGACTTCAATATTCTCCAGATCAAGAACAAAGCACAAGATTTAATGAAGATGGTGTAAGATCATTACAATATCAAATGGAAGATTTTATTTCAGCAACTCCCGATAAAGCAATGAAATTGGGATTACCTAAGTTTGTTGAAGGTGTTGATTTAATGGGTATGGCTCAAAAAATGTTAGGTGAAATGAAGCCTCCATTAAAAATAAAAAAAGATTCACCTCAAGGTGATTGGATTATTACTCAACAAAATGGTACTTTAGTAATTCCTGCTGCAGTAGCATATCTTGAAAAAACATTAATGAGTGATTCTAGAATTGTAAACTTTTACAAAAATCAATCTTTTGTAAGAAGCAGGGACCGTGCTGCAGAAGGAATTGCAAAAGGTGAATTTGCTACTGTTGAACAAGGACAAGGTGCTTGGGCTCAAGAAACAATAGATAGAATAACTGCACAGAATGCTTATTATTTAGAAAAAGATAAAACTAAAGCTGCTGAAGGTGAAGTAACAAATAATAAATGGAAAAACTATCAGGAAACTAATGGTGTTGTTCCTGGTTCAGATGATGAAAAAGCAATGAATACAGAACTTTCAGCGTATGAAAGAACTAAAGCTGCTTTAGAAGCTAGAGAAAATGTTCAAAAAATAGCTAATCAACCAGTTAAAGATTTTCAAACTACATTAAATAAAGCATATAATCTTTATTCACAAACTGCTATAGGTAGGGATATAAATACAGCAGCGGCAGTTTTTGCTAGCAGAGATTCAGAAATTACAATAAAAGAAAATGAATATGTTAAACAAAGAAAACAATTTCAATATGATTTAGCTAAGATTGAAGCACAAGGTCAAAATGCTGAAAACTTAGTAAGGCTTAAAGGAGATATTGATTATGCATTAGCTGATGCTAAAGGAGAAATTTTATATGATAAAGATGGAAAACCTCTTAATCCTATATTAGCAGTAGGTTCTGAAACAAATGCTACTGTAGGTGGTATTGCAAATACAGAATTTGCAGTTGGCACTGATGGAAAACCGGATTCAAATACCAATATGTATACTAAATTAGTTAATGATTACTCTAAAGAAAGAACAAAAAATAGAGGTGAACAACTTGATGTTGCAACTAATATATTAACCTTTTTAAATCCAGCTGGTCAAATAGATAATTCAGGTAAAACTACACAAAAGTATACAGTAAAAGTAGGAGGTGAAAATTTTACAGGAAGTATTGATCAAATAAAAACTAAACTTGGTACAATAGAAAAGGGCATTTATAAGTATAGAGATGATATAACAAACTTATATAATCAACAATCTAAAATATTGAATGATCCAAAACAAATGGCTAAATATCCCGGTAAAGCTAAATCACAAACATATGCAAATTTATTTCAACAAATATATTCAGATCAAGGAATTAATGCAAGAGTTAAAACAAGTGATGCAACTTTTGCTGGAGTAAATAAAATATATAAAGAAGCACATGAGCAAGTACTTAAAGATCTTAAAACTGCAGATCCTAAAGCTAAAGCATTGATGGATCAAGGTATGCCTGGAATATTTACAACAACAGGATTGCAAAGAGAAATGAATAAAGACCAATATATAGATCATGTTAAGGGTCTTGCTGAACAAGGTAAGATAAAAGGTATTGACAGAGTTGAAATGCGCAAGAAAGAGTATATGAATTATGTTGATAAAACAGTTATACAAAATGGTAGAGAAAGAACTACTACTGATGTTGTTTATTCTGATCAACCTATTAAAGGAGCTAGAAAAAGTGTAGTTACTACTTCTGTAATGTATACTGATAAAACAGGAAAGTTAGTTAGAGCGCAAGATAGAAATCAACTTGATCAAAATACTCTTAGAGTTGCAACACAATTATCTGGAAGAGATATTGAAGATAAAGCTGCAGATCTTTATGATTCAATTAAAACATATACCAATAGCGCTTTAACTATGCATAAAGGTGATAAATATAAAACAACAACATATCAAGCTTATCAGAATGGTAAAGTTGGTGGTGCTGATGTTTTTACAGCTCCTGTTTATAAAGCTCTTGTAGATCCTTTATCTTCTACATTGGAAGGTCAAACTATGTTAGCTCAGATGATGACTCAAAAAAATATGTTAGATCAAAAAGGTATTGGATATACTATGGTGCTTGGTGATTTAAAAGATAAGACAAATAAAGAATCTATTGTGGATGATGCATTAGCGCGTAAAGCTTATAATGCATACATAGCAGATATGAAAACTTGGTTGGGTAATCCTAAACGTAGTAACTCAGCTGATATTGCACCAAGAGGATCTGTTGAATATAGTTCTGTATTTGGTGCTCCCGGAGAAGGAGCTAAAACTACAGCTGGTTATACTATCAATGGATTTAATGAATGGTTAGCAAGTAAAGTTAAAGGTTCAGCAACAGAAGCAAGTGGTGCGGCTGGAGAATATGGTTTATTTGATAAAGAAGACGTATTAAAATTGAAAAATGGAATTAGTATGGTGTTTGATAAAAAGCAAGATATTAACCCAAGATCAGAAAATAGAAAATACGTTTCAAAAACCTTAAGTGCTATTCAAACTAGTCCAGAACAATTTGTTGAATATGATTATCCTGGTATAGATGGTATGACACCAACTGCAACATATAGAATTGTAAAATCGGGAAGTGATGAATATTATGCTACATATAAGTATAATACTTATCAACCTAATGGTACATATAGTAGTAGTGATTGGTTACAAATTCCAATTCAAATGAGTGATTTAAGTGCTGGTCAAGCAGTTGATGCTCAACTAAAACAAATGAAAGATAATTTAGAGATTAAATATCAACAAAATCTAGAGAATTATAATAAAAATTCTGCTACTAAAGGTAAGAAAAAGTAAAAATCATTACATTTACATAAAAATAATATATCCAATATTGCATGGAAAATCAAGTTGAAAATAATAGCCTAGATCAAACAATTTTAAATAATCAAACATCAGAAGATATTATTCCAAAAGATAATTCATTTGAGCCTGTAAAAGAAATGTTTAATACTCCAGCAAATGAGATTCTCATGAGCAAAATGGATATGACACAATTTGAACAGCTTGGTTTATTAAAACCAATGATTGATGCTACTGGCATAAGATCAAATGGGAATGCTGCTGCAAGAAGACCTACTTTAGCTAGTAATACATTTGATCCTGTTCTTCAACAAAATCCACCAAATATAAATGAGCCAGGTGGATTTGAAAGAATGATGGAACAAAGTGTACAAAATGCTTTTAAAAAACAACAAAAAAATATTGCACCAGGAACAGGTGTTGCTTCTCCTGTTTTTTCAAGCATGGTTCAAACTAATTTTCAACGTTACTATGAGCATCCTAAATTTCAAGAATTAGGATGGAAACCTTATGCGGATAATGAAGCTTACTATAATGCTAACTCAACTATCTATGATGATATGAGTAGAATGTGGGGGCAATTTGGAAGTTTAGTTGGTACAGGTTTCATGAGTGGTTATAGATCAATTGGTGATGCTATTACTGGCGGGTCTATGGTAACAGATTTAAAATCTGCAAATGAATTTGAAGATGCAATGGCTATTGGTAACTCAAGTAGAGATGGTGGAATGGCTTGGACTAATAATCTTTTATTAAACTCTGGATATACTTTTGGTATTATTAGTTCTATTGCATTAGAAGAAGTTGCTTTAGCAGCTTTAGAAGTGGGAACATTTGGTGGAGCAACACCACTTGTGGCTGGAAGAAGCGTACTTAATGCAGCAAGATTAGCTGAGAACATTGGTAGAGCAACTACTGTTGGTAGAATGTATAGTTCAGGAAGAACAATGATGAATACTTTAAAAGGTATTGATACAGCAAAAGATTTCTGGGCAGCAAGCAAACTTGGAGGTAAAGCAGTTGCTAGTATCTTTGCGCCTGAAACAGTGGCTGCTGTTAATAGATTACATACTACAGAAGTGGTTGCTCAAAATCTAAACAATATGGCTAAAGCCTCTGAATATGCTGGAGCATTTTATAGAGATGTTAGATCTTTAAATTTAGCTTTATCAGAAAGTAAACTTGAAGCCGGTATGCTCTACAATCAAATGATGAAAGACGGTATGGATATTAAGTATGGTGAAAATGGGGGAGGTCCTGTTACATCAGAACAAATGACTGACATTGCAAGCAATGCTTATAAAGCAGCATTTAAAACTGAAATGTTAAACATGCCTGTTATATTTTTAACAAACAAATTAGTTTTAGGTAATTCATTAGGTGGTTTTAATAAATCATTAGGTAGGATATTTAATGAACAAGCTTCAGGTATTGGTAATAGAATTATTAAAACTGCACAAACCATTGGGAAAGATGGTATAAAATCATTATCCCCATTTAAATATGCTGGTACAGGACTTAAAGGATTAGCTACTACAATTGCTAATGCAGGAGTTAAAGGTAATATAACAAAATTAGGTCAAGGATCATTGAGATACTTTGCTGCAAATTTAGGAGAAGGTATACAAGAGCTTTCTCAAGAAGCTGTTTCTGCAGGTACTAAAAGTTATTATACTTCTTTACTAAAGGATCCTTTAAGTGGTGGTCCTGAATTATTTAATGCATCTGTTAACGCTGGATTGGGATCACAACTTTCAGCTCAAGGGTTTGATGTATTTATGTCAGGATTTTTAATGGGTGGTGTAGTATCTGGACCTCAAAAGTTATTTTTCCAAGGAGTACCTGCTTTATATCAAAGAGCTGTTAATCCTCAAAAATATGCTGAGTATAAACAAAACAAAGAAGACTATATTAAATCTGTAGTTGATACATATAATGCTGTCTGGAATGCACAAGCAGAAGACCCAAGTGTAATTTTTGATCCTAAAAAATATAATTTTTTACAACAAAAAGCAGTAGCACAAGGAAAAACATTAGCTTCTATTGCTAATGATCAATTTGATTTTATTGATGAAACTGATTTTGCTAAATTTCAACAAATACATACTGTATTAAGTACAGGTGGTGCTAATTTATTTCAAGATCAGTTAAATGATTATATGAAAATGTCTGATGAGGATTTAGCTACAGCTTTTCCTTCAAGTAAAAAAGATATTAAAAATGGAAAGATTAGAGAACGTCTTCAAAGTTTAGTTAATCAAATTGATCAAACTGAAGAAGTATATCAAAAATCAAAAGATAGATATCAAAATCCATTTAAACCTGAATCATTTGAAAAAGGTTCAAGACAATGGACTGAAGAGACAATAAAGAAAGTTGCATTTGAACATGCTAGATATCTTTATATGTTTACTCAAGATGGATTTACAAGAGCATTAGAAAGATCAAATAGTATTTATCAAAATTTAGTATCTGAACCATTGTTTGAAACAATGGCAGCTAATGATTTAACAGTATTATTAGATCAAAAGTCTATTGATAAAGAAATACAAATGTTAACTGAAGAAGCTATTATTTTATCTGGTGATACAGCTAATGCTACTAAAGTAAAAGAAAAAACAGAAAAAATAGAAAGGTTAAATGCATTCAAAAACATACTGTTAGAAAATCAAAACAAAGATGGTTCTTTTGATAAAAGAAAAATTGGTGCACTTAGAAGAGAATTTGAAAACTATGTTAAATACATGGCTAAAGAAGCTGGTTCATTTGTTAATAAAGATGCAGTTGATAATGCATTAAAACAAATTATAGATTATACTGCATTACAGGGTAGAGCTAAAGTATATGATAAATCAATTGAGTATTTAAATGATCCTCAAAAATTTAATAATGTATTTGAAAGAACTGCAGAAGTTTTAAAAGAACAATATAAAAATAGAAAGAAAATATTTGAACAACAGTTACGTGATTATACAGATGTAATTGAAAGAAATGAATTAGCAAATCAAATTGCTAAACTAGGATTCATTCCTAATAATGCAGAGATGAAAATGTTTTTGGAAACTGGAGATAGTAAATATTTAAAAACATTTTATAATGAAAAAGGAGAACAATTAACTGCTTTTAATAAACAAGATTTAGAAGATATTCAAGTATTATTAAATGACTATGAGCAAATTAGACCTGATAAAAAAGTAGAAGAGGTTAAAACAGATGAGGTTGTAGCTGAAGAAGGAAGAACTGAAGTTGATGATATACTAGATGGTATAACTATTGAAGTTTCAGTTAAAGATTCAGTTGTGTTAGAAAACACAATGCAAAAAGCTTATGCTAAATATGCAGCTAAACAAACTGCAGCTGGTAAAAAACCAATTACTTTAGATAAATGGATTAATAGTGAAGATGGTAAAAACCATAGAGCTGCATTTATTGCTGTTAAGAAAATTTGGATTGATAATGATACATTGGTAAATCCTAATAACCCTCTTACTGAAGAACAAATTAATAATGAAACTGGATTAATAACTTGGTTACAAAGTCAAGAAGGTAAAACAAATGACTTAGTACAGGCTGTTGTTAATGCATTAGGATTGACTATAGATGATATAACAGGTCAAACAGAGTTGTTACCTAATGAAGGAGAAAATGTAGAAGGAAATAAAAATGTAACAATATTAAAGAAAGGTAATAGTGTTTCATTAATTGAATTAAAAACAGTTGACTCACAAGGTAATATAAATACTTCATATCAATTGGTTGATCAATATAAACAACCATTAGATGAAGAAACTTTAACTAGATATGGTATTGCTGCCTTTGGTATATTTGCTGAAGGTGATAAAGCCAAAGCATTGGCTATGCAAAAGACTTTAGATACTGCAGCACCAGATACTACAAAGTTTATGTTTGATGATATTGAATTAAACTATGGTCAGCTTGTATATGATCAAACAGGTAAAGAATTTATTGTAGTAAGTCAACCTAAACAAGTTGCTACTCAGCGTAAATTATTATTAGTACCTTCTGATGAAATTACTCCATCAGTAGAAGAAACTAAAAAAGCTACAATCCCTGTTAAGCCTGGTGAGTTTAAAGCATCATTTAGCATTCAAGATTTAGAACTTAAAGTACTACCTCAAAGCGTTAGTAGATTGAATATAAATGAACCTATTCAACCTTATGCATATAGAAATAAAGATGCTGTTACTAATCAATGGTTAGAAACTCCAGAACAAGCTGCAGCTAGATATAACTTAGTTATGTCTATATTGTCTCCTGAAGATTTAAGTGAATTAGAATTAGTAATTTTATCAGATCCTGAAGGCGGATTAAACAATGGTAACTTAATTATACCTGGTTTTAAAGAAGCCAATCCTTATATCCAAACAGTAAGAGCAAACTATTCTGTAGGTATTAGAACTTCTAATCCTAAAGTACAAGCTAAGATTGATGCTGCTATTGAAAAGAATGGTTTAAATAAAAGCAATGCATCAAATGGTGTTTTTGGTTTTATGCAAAATACTAATTTTATAATTACAAATTCTCAAGGTACTGTTATCAATCCAGCTACTATGACGGTAGATGAATATAAAAATATAATTTATATTCCTGCAGGAATGGATGTTAATATTGAAGAAGATTTAAAACGTGCACAAAATAACTTTGCATTAAACAATTTATTGAGTTCTATATTACCTGAGTTAGTTGCACTTAATCCTGATGGTGTTATTGCATTTTCTAAATTACCAAATGGTTTATCTTTTATCTCTAAACCAGGGGTAACAATGTATGATAAGTCACCAAAACCATTAGCAGATTTGCAATTTAGTGCTGCTGATGAAGAAGGTAATTATTTAATATACCAATTAGAAAATAATAAAGGAGGAGTAAGAACTAAAGTTGCTATATCTAATCTTGAAGGTGAAGAAAGAAGACAACTTATAGATAAGGTTGAAGAAAGTTTAACTAAACAAGGATTGTTAGATAGTATTACAAGTTTAACAGATGCTTATGTTGCTGCAGTATTATTACCTGATGGGACATATGCTTTAGTTAATTTAAAAGCTAAATCAATTGATTTAAGTACAAAATTTCTTGAACTATTAAATAGAGCTGAAACAACTTTATCTGATAATCCAGAAAAAAATCCTGAAAAATTTGATAAAAGATTTAATGTTGATTATAATAAAGGATTAAGAAGTGAATTATTTATTAGTGCTAAACCTGGTTATAGACTTTCATTACAAGTAAGTCCATGGGGTAAAATTGAATTAGAAATTTCTGATTCAAATAATAAACAATTGGGTATAGTTAGATTAAATAAATCTGAGATTACAAATAAAGATTTATCTGTTGATGATAAACTTAAATTACTATTAGATAAATTTAATGAATTACCAGGAGTACTTGCTGCTGATGTAAATCTTACAACTGCAAACTTCAGAACTTCATATTCAAGAGAAGCTGGTGTTCAAGAGATACTTGATAAGACAACAACTGAAGTGGCTCCTCAAGTTACATCAGTCAGTGCAATACAATTATCTGCTGACTCTTCAGCTATTCAAGCTGCTAGAAATATTCCTGTAGTTACACAAGGTACGTTTGCTCCAACAAAAGTTGTTGTTGAATCGGCAGTTTCTGCTTCTGATATAGAAGAAGTATTTATGTTTAATGTAAGACCAGAAGATAGAGAGGAAGCGCTAAATGATTTAGTAAAAGCAGCTAATACCATTATTGAAACAGGTCAAGCAAGTGCATCATTATTACAAAGAAGATTTAAACTAGGATATAATAAGGCAGGAAGGTTAATGGAAGTTCTTGAAAAACTTGGTATTGTTGGAGCATTTACAGGAAATACTGCTAGACAAGTATTAATTACAGATTCAGCTCAAGCAGAAAGTTTAATACGTCAACAATTAACTGTTTCACCAAATGCTAATCTTTCTAATATAGAAGGAGAAAATATTCAAATAGTTGATGAACTAAATCCTGAAGAAGTTAATGTAGATAATATTAATCCTGAAGATATAAATGTAGATGATATTGCTGCATTAAGAAATGGTGTTAGATTAAATAAATTAGAAACTGTTAAACAACAATTAGAAATTCTTAAAGCAGAACTTACTAAAGGATTAGTTGGAGGAGCTAAAATTGAAGCTGTTAAAAATAGTCAAGAGTATCAAGATCTTTTAGCTGAAAGAAAAAGATTAGAAAATGAAGCTAATAAGATAGTTTCTATTGAAGATGCTGCTGCTGATGTTGAAGATATTGATGTATTTAAAGAATGGGCAGCATTAAATCTTCCTGATTTTATTACAATAGATGATATTGAAACATTGGGTGATAATCTTAAAGCTGGAGGTGTGCGTGTTGGTGCATTTGTATTAAACCTTAATGGTATTGGTGGAGGATTAACTGTTGATGGAACATTGTTTACCGGAGCAAAATCCCCATTTAAATATCATGAAGCATTCCATGGTGTATTTAGAATGTTATTAAGTGACGCAGAAATTGCAAAATATTTAGCAATTGCTAGAAAAGAAGTAAGAGCTAAGTTAAGAGCAGAAGGTAAAAGCTTTGAAGCTGAATTAGAAAGATTCAGAAATTCAGCTAATACTTATTCTGACATGAGCCGTGAAAGATTAGAACAAGAATACTATGAAGAATACTTGGCTGATGAATTTGAAAAATTTAAAGCAAATGCAAAATCAACTCAAACAGATTCTTCTGTTAAGTCTTTATTCACTAGAATTATTGAGTGGATACAATCTGTGTTTAAATCTTTTACTAAAAATCAATTACTTACTTTATATGAAAACATTGATGCGGGTAAGTTTAAAAACGCGGGGGTAAGTCAAAATCAATTTGTCACCAGTTTGATGACTGGTGTATCATTAGAAGCTAATGCATTATTACCGTATGATACAGAACAGAATGCCAACAACAAAGTTGGATACTATTTCTTAGATAGCGCTATTGCTGAACCTTTGGTTTCAAGTATAGCTGCCATGTACATACAAGAAATTTCAAAAGTAAGAGACCCAAATGTTAAACGTGGGGACATACTTGAAAATGTTATAAATGATTTTGCTGCTTTGTATGATGAAGAAACTGAAGCAAATCAAAAACTTTCTGATGAACAAAAGAAATTCTTACCTCAGATTACTGAAGTATTTTATAATTTCTCTGATGAGTTAAAATCTGAAGTATATAAAGTATTAAATATTATAACTAAACAAACTCAAGAAGAAGAATATAATAATGAATATTTTGAAGAGGAAGTTGGTTTAAGAAATGTAGAGCAATTTAATATGGATGCATCTATGATTGGTGGTTTTGGTTCTCTATCTGAAGGATTGAGAAGTTACTTAGCTACAACAACTATAGAAGAAACAGATTACTTTGGTAATAAAGAATTGAAGCCAGGAGTAAAACTAATTGTTCCTATCAACTTTACTTCTGCTTATAATGGATTATTGAAAGCTGTTAAGAATATTGATGATCCTAAAAAGATGTTACAGAACATGTATTTCTTTGGATTAGATAATCCTCAGACTGGTGCCGTTGTAACAAGATTATTGCAAGACTTTGGTATATCTGAAGAAACATTATTAGAGTCAGGTCCATTACCTACTAAGATTAAAAATCCTGCTTTGTTTCAATCTGTTGTAAAAGGATTTACAACATTTAGAGTAGATTACTTATTTGTACAAAGAGATAATGCTGGTGCAGTATTAATTTATTCTGCTGCACAAAGAGATGATATTAATTCACAATTAGAATCATGGTCTCAAGCTTGGGGACAAGCTGAAAAGAAAATTAAA
>Ga0209550_10004653_pt1 | contig 12970 bp, 9 predicted proteins | sample LauGreSuBDMM15SN_2_FD_187567 | JGI IMG/M metagenome (GOLD analysis project Ga0209550, IMG submission 187567) | Freshwater lake microbial communities from Lake Michigan, USA - Su13.BD.MM15.SN (SPAdes) (version 5) | ecosystem: Environmental > Aquatic > Freshwater > Lake | place: Lake Michigan, USA... | reverse complement strand
ATTTTACTGCTTTTTATCCTTTTTTGTGCTACAAGCAACATATCAGTTGGACAATCATTAGAACAACTGAACAAGAAAAGGTTGATGTTGCCCAATGGTTGGTCTTTAACTCCCGTTGGTAAACAAATCGACCTCGGAGATCTTCCGCTGAACCTCGTGGTTAGCAGCAGTAAAAAACTCATTGCGGTTACTAATAATGGACAAAGTACGCATTCAGTAGAACTTATAGATATCGCTACTGGGGAAAAAGTGGACAGCATGGCGATACCAAAGGCTTGGTATGGACTTGCTTTTTCCGATGATGATCAATCACTCTATGTTTCTGGTGGGCATGACAATCTTGTCAATAAATATGCTATTACCAACAATAAACTTCAACTTGTAGAAAAATTTGTACTGGGCAAAGCTTGGCCTGCACTAATTGGCACAGCAGGATTGGATGTTGATGAGAAAATCAATAAAAAACTCTTTGTTGTCTCCAAAGAGGGTAAAAGCCTTTTTGTTTTTGATGTGAATTCCAAAATGTTGCTGAATAAAATTGACCTCGGCGCTGAAGCGTACGCTTGCAAATTATCTCCTAATAAAAATACCCTTTATATCAGTTTGTGGGGCGATCAAAAAGTACTGGTCTATGATGTAATCTCCGGAAAAATTACAAATTCAATTGCAGTAGGAGATCACCCAAATGAATTGTTACTTACCAAAAATGGCAGTTTGCTTTATGTGGCTAATTCGCAAGACAATACCGTTTCTGTAATCAATGTTAAGACTGGTAAAGTGGTTGAAACATTGAACGTTGCCTTGTTTCCTTCTTCACCAAGCGGTTCTACCACCAATGGTATTGCTTTAACTGAGGATGAAAAAACACTGTACATCGCAAATGCCGACAACAACTGTCTCGCTGTTTTTGATGTCTCTGTCGTTTCTAAAAGCAAGTCAAAAGGGTTTATTCCTGTGGGATGGTATCCTACCAACGTTAAAGTAGTTGGTAAAAAAGTGTATGTCACCAACGGTAAAGGACTTTCATCTTCCGCAAATCCTTATGGTCCAAATCCCATCAACAAAGCACAGGTTGTTTTGAGTCATTTGGGTGACAGCACAAGGCCTGCAGCCGTTCAATACATTGGTTCTTTGTTTAAGGGTACAATGAGCATAATTGATGTTCCATCTGCTGAGCAGTTGTCTATTTTTACAAAAGCTGTTTACAAAAATACACCTTATACTAAGTCAAAGGAATTGCTTGCCGAAGGAGTAGCTGGCAATCCCATCCCCATGAAAGTTGGTGAGAAATCACCCATCAAGCATGTTTTCTACATCATCAAAGAAAACAGAACTTACGATCAGGTATTGAGTGATGTAAAAGGAGGAAACGGCGATACTTCCTTATTGCTTTTCGGGGAATATTTTACTCCCAACCAACACAAAATTGTAAAGGATTTCGTTTTGCTTGATAATTTTTATGTTGATGCTGAAGTGAGTGCAGACGGACATAATTGGAGCATGGGAGCCTATGCCAATGATTATGTAGAAAAAAACTGGCCAGCATCTTATGGTAACAAGGGTGGCACTCATGGTACTTCCGGTACACTCAAAATAGGAAACAACAAAGATGGTTTTATATGGGACTTGTGTGCAAAGTACAACCTAAGCTATCGTTCTTACGGAGAATTTGTGGCAGACGATTTTGGTACCAAGCCAAGACTTGAATCATTAAAGGGACATGCAGCTGTTTTCTCACCTTATGGACTGAAGGTAATGGATACCATGCGTGTTCAACAATGGAAGCGTGATTTCGATTCATTGATAGCGATTAATGCAGTCCCTCAGTTCTCTACCATTCGCCTGGGCAACGACCATACAGAAGGCATGCGTGAAGGGCGTCCAACACCTTTTGCACATGTTGCTGATAACGACCTAGCCGTCGGTATGTTCATCGATCATTTGAGCAAAAGTTCCGTTTGGAACGAAAGTGCTGTTTTCATTTTAGAAGATGATGCACAGAATGGACCTGATCACGTTGATGCGCATAGAAGTCCAGCCTATATCATTAGCCCTTTTGTAAAAAGAAAATTTGTTGACCATACTATGTACACCACTTCAGGCATGTTAAGGACCATGGAACTTATTTTGGGCTTGCCACCAATGACGCAATACGATGCTGCGGCAACCCCAATGTGGAGGTCGTTTACAAATAAGCCAGATTTTTCAACGTTCTCACACTTAATGTCAAACGTGAATTTGGGTGAAGTGAATTCTTCAAAAACTGCAGTGTCTAAGCTTTCTGAGAAGTTTGATTGGAGCAAAGAAGACAAAGTTCCAGATTTGATAATGAATGAAATTCTTTGGCAAGGTATCAAAGGAAAACCAGCACCATCGCCGGTTAGGGCTGCTTTTGTCCAACCAACAAAGGACTAACCAGTTTTCAGTTTTTAGTTGAAGGTTTGTTCTTCAATTTCTGAAAATGCCGAAATCAAATTAGAATGAATTTATCAATAGCCTGGGATTTAAACCCCAGGCTATTGAATTTTAATAACCTATAACTTTGTTTTTATTTCCATGGAAATAATCAATTTCCCAATTCCATTTTTGCACAAAATGTAATTTCTGGAATTGAATTCCATTTTTGCATATTTTTGTAAAAATGGAATTGGATGATAACGAGATCTATATTGCAAGAAGCAAAGTTTGCATTAACTCAATTTAGGGCTTTGTGCATTACTGGACCTAGGCAAAGTGGCAAAACGACACTTAGCAAACTCTTATTTAAAAATCGCCCTTACGTTAATTTTGAAGATCCTAGTATTCAATTTCAGTTTCAAGACAATCCATCTCTTTTCTTAGAAAAGTTTAAGAACGGAGCTGTTTTTGATGAAGTACAACGCGTGCCTGATGTTTTTCGTTACCTGCAAGTTTTGCTGGATACAAATACAACAAGAGGTCAGTTTATTCTAACTGGTTCTAATAACTTTTTATTGCAGCAGCAAGTTTCTCAAAGTCTTGCAGGAAGAGCTGGTTACCTTACTCTTTTGCCTTTAAGTTTTGAAGAACTCAAAAACGAAGGCTTTATTGTGTCTGATCTTAATCAAATAATGCTAACTGGTGGTTATCCAGAGATTTGGAACGAGAAGCTGCAACCTTCTAAATGGTTGGAAAGTTATATTAAAACATACTTGCAGCGAGACGTTAGGCAGATTCGAAATATCAATAATTTGGCCCAGTTTAACAGACTTCTTCAACTATGTGCTAACCATGCAGGTCAGATTTTGAATAGGGAAGAACTTGCTAAACAAGTTGGTGTTGATACAAAAACTATTCAAGCATGGATAGGCTTGCTCGAAAGCAGTTATGTCTTATTTCAATTACAACCTTGGTACAACAACCTAAATAAACGGGTTATTAAAAGTCCCAAACTTTACTTCTACGACACTGGTATTCTGTGTAAACTGCTAAACATAAACACAAAAAATACTTTGGCAAAACACAACTCGTATGGAGCAATTTTTGAAAACTGGTGCATCTCTGAAGTTTACAAAAATCGATTTAATAGAGGATTGGGTGAGGGGCTGTTTTATTTTAGAGACAGTACAGGCAATGAAATTGATCTAATTCTGGAAAAAGAAACAGGACCCTTGGCTATTGAAATTAAGTCTAGCACAGGAGAAGATTTAAAACTTACAGCCGGTTTGAAATATTGGTCTAAAAATCAACCAGGAAAACAAGGTGTTATCATCTATCAAGGTAAATCATCAGAAAATAGTCTCCTGAATTTTGATTTTTTGTCTTGGACTGAAATTGACAATGTATAATCCCCCGAGTTTAAGCCTTTGGATGAGAAATATTATATTCTGAACTTCAAAGTGAAAAAATCACATAAACCCCAACTCCAACCTAGCCACCTCACTCATCAAATCCTTGGTCCAGGCTGGGCTCCAAGTGATTTCCACAAATACATCATTGATACCTTCTATCTCGCGTATCTTTTGGTCTACCTCATGGGGTAATGATTGTGCAGCTGGACAACTAGGCGCTGTCAACGTCATGATAACCTGAACATTGTTGATGGGCACTACATTCACCTCGTATATCAATCCCAATTCCCAAATATTCACAGGAAGCTCAGGATCAAAAATTGTTTTGATCTTCTCTATTACTTCTTCTTTGATTGCTTCTTCTGTTTTCATTGTTATACTTTAAACTTTAAACCCAAAACCTTAAACTAAATGTCCCCACGCACCCGCATCCATCTTCATCTGCTTGATCATTGCCCTTAATCCATTCGACCTTGTCTGTGCCAAGTGCGAACTCAATCCTATCTGATTGATAAAATCCAATGGTGCTTCTACAATGTCTTTGGGCTGCTGTCCAGACAATACCATGATCATCAAACTCACCAAACCTTTTACGATGATTGCATCGCTATCTCCTTCAAAATAAACCCTCCCTTCTCTGTAAGATGAATGTATCCAAACACTCGATTGGCAGCCTTTTATCTTGTAATCCTCTGTTTTAAATTCACCACTGAGTGGTGCGAGTTTCTTTCCTAAATCAATCAAATATTCATATTTCTCCTCCCACTCATCAAAAAGAGAAAAATCTTCTATAAGTGTCTGCTCAATTTCTTTTATCTGTTTGATATCAGCCATTTATTTTAACATCTTTATTGCCTTGTTTAATGCCACCATAAGCTTGTCAATTTCTTCAATGGTGTTGTAAGCAGCGAACGAAGCCCTTGTTGTTCCTACTATGCCAAGCCTTTTCATGAGTGGCTGAGCACAATGATGGCCTGTCCTTACCGCAATTCCTTGGTTGTCTAACAAAATTGCTAAATCTTGTGGGTGAATACCGTCGATTACAAATGAAATTACGCTGACTTTGTTTAAAACATCGCCAATAATTTTCAGGCCTTCTATCGTTCTCAACTTTTCAGTTGCGTACATTAAGAGGTTGTCTTCATGATTGCGCATCGCTTCCTTGCCTTCTTCCTTGATAAAATCGATGGCAGTTTTTACCGCAATTACATCTCCTATATTCGGTGTACCTGCTTCAAATTTAAACGGCAGTTCATTATAGGTCGTTTTCTCAAAACTCACCTCTTTGATCATCTCACCTCCGCCTTGATACGGCGGCATGGCTTCTAGCAAATACTTCTTGCCATATAATACGCCTACACCAGTTGGTCCATATATTTTGTGTGCAGAGAATACAAAAAAATCACAATCCAACTGCGTTACATCTATGTCTAAATGCACGGCCGATTGTGCTCCATCTAATAGGACCAATGCATTTTTTTCGTGTGATAATTTGATGATTTCTTCAACAGGATTTATGACTCCAAGTGCGTTGGATACATGGATGATGGAGACCATTTTTGTTTTTTCACTGAGCATTTTTTTGAATGCTTCAATGTCTATAACGCCTTCATCATCTATGGGTATAACTTTTAAAATTGCTCCTCTTTCTTCTGCAATCATCTGCCAAGGAACGATGTTAGAATGATGCTCCAACGTAGATATAATGATTTCATCACCCGTATTTAAGTTGGCCCTTCCCCACGATGAGGCAACAATATTGATGCCATCTGTTGTTCCTTTTGTAAAGATGATTTCTTGGTGCCATTCGGCTCCTATGAATTCTTGAACGCTGACCCTGCTCTCTTCATACTTTGCCGTTGCTTCATCAGCTAAAGTATGCAAACCCCTGTGGATATTGGCGTTGCACTGTGTGTAATAACTATTGATTGTGTCAATAACAGCCTGTGGCTTTTGCGAAGTGGCTGCATTGTCGAAATAAACAAGGTCTTTCCCCTTTACCTTTCTCTGAAGAATTGGAAACTGTTGCCTGATTTTCTCTACGTCAAAAGGTTTTTTTTCTGTCATGTAAGTTTTATCAAATATTCAATGTTAACCTGTCTGATATCAAACCATCAATGTATTCCCTCAATGGTTCAATTTCAATTTGTTGCAGGATGTCTGCCGCAAATGCATGCAACAAAAGTGCTTTTGCATTTTGCTCTGAAATTCCTCTAGCCCTCAAATAAAACAAGGCATCTTCATCTAATTTTCCAATGGTACAACCATGAGAACATTTTACATCATCTGCAAAAATTTCCAACTGTGGTTTTGTATTGGCTGATGAATTTTCACTCATCAAAATATTCTTATTTGTTTGGTATGCATTTGTTTTTTGTGCATCCTTTCTCACAAAAATCTTTCCATTGAAAATTCCAGATGAACTTCCATCCATGATGCCCTTATACAATTCATTGCTGAAACAATTCGGCATGGCATTGTCCACAATCGTATGGTTGTCTGCCTGAGTATTGCCATCCAACAAATACAATCCAAACATATGGCTCTCTCCAAACTCACCATCCATCACCATGTTCAAGTTATTCCTTACAACGGTGCCACTGAGTGTGATGGTTACTGCATGTGTTACTGCTTTTGCAAGCTGCCTGATATGCGTTGTTCCTGTGTGGTTGGCACCTCCTCCTTCATTCTGAATCTTTATGTAACGCAGGTTCGCCTCTTTTTCTACACAAATCTCCATCACCTCATTGGTTAGGCTTTCATTTGTTCCTATCCTGTTGTAGGTTTCAATGATGGTTGCTTGCGACAATGACTCTATCGAAATCAAGATGCGGGGCTGACTAAACCTCAACCCAACTTGGGCATCTGCAATGTGATGTATAACAACAGGGTGGGTGAGAACTGCGCCCTTTCTTACTTTGATGAAAGCACCTCCTGATGAAAATGATGCATTGAGGGCATTGATGCCATCTGAATTGTAGCCATAACTTCCGCCTAGGTAGGCATCCACAAATGCTGCATCTTCATCGCCAGAAGCTGCTTCCAATGTTTTGATAACCAAGTCATCTGCTGAATCTGCAACTAATGTTAACCCAGCTTGATAGATCCCATTGATAAAAAAAACATGATTTGCTTTCTCCGTTCCTCGTAAAATAAAATTACTTAGGGCATCTTTATTTATTGATGATGCTTGTTGGTCATATACCAATCCATCCTTGAATAAATTTTTAACTTTCGTGTACTTCCACTCCTCATGCTTTATAGCTGGCAATCCCAACTCACTGAACGCATCCCAGTTTTTTTGCTGAAATGATTTCAAGTTACTGGTATCCTTTTCCTGATGCTGATATATCTCTTTAAAAAAAATCTTAGCGTCCATCTTCTTCTTTTACGGTTACTTTTCTTAAGCGGTTGCTTCGTTTACTTCTGCTTTGATGAAGTCGTATCCTTTTTCTTCAAGCTCAAACGCAAGTTCTTTGGTTCCTGATTTTACAATCCTTCCATTGTACAATACATGTACAAAATCTGGTACGATATAATCCAACAAACGCTGATAGTGTGTTACGATAAGAAAGGCATTGTCATTGTTCCTCAATTGATTCACCCCATTGGCTACAATACGCAGCGCATCGATGTCAAGTCCAGAATCCGTTTCATCAAGAATAGCCAACTTTGGATCCAACATCGCCATCTGAAAAATTTCGTTTCTCTTCTTTTCGCCACCTGAAAATCCTTCATTCAATGAACGGCTCAACAGCGATTGGTCAATCTCCACCAACTTCATTTTTTCTTTCATCGTTTTTAGGAATTGAACAGCATCCAAGGGTTCCAATCCCAAGTATTTTCTTTTTTCATTCACTGCACTCTTGATGAAATTTGTTGTGCTTACGCCCGGTATCTCAACAGGGTATTGAAACGCTAGAAACAAACCTTCTCTTGCACGGTCTTCGGGTGATAATTCCAACAAATCTTTACCCATGAAGCTAGCACTGCCTCCTGTTACTTCGTAATCAGTTCTACCGGCTAATACAGATGCCAAGGTACTTTTGCCAGATCCGTTCGGACCCATAATGGCATGAATCTCTCCTGGTTTTATGTTTAGATTTATTCCTTTTAAAATTTCTTTTTCCTCAATTCGGGCATGAAGATTTTCGATCTTTAACATATTGATGATTTTCTTTTTACAATTATTTTATCCAACGCTTCCCTCTAGGCTGATTGCCAGCAATTTCTGTGCTTCTACAGCAAATTCCATTGGTAGCTGATTCATCACTTCTTTTGCAAATCCGTTGATAATCAATGCCACAGCAGATTCTGTATCTATGCCACGTTGGTTGCAATAGAAAATCTGGTCTTCACCTATTTTTGAGGTAGTTGCTTCATGTTCTACCTGTGCCGTGTTATTTTTTACTTCGATATACGGGAATGTATGCGCACCACATTTATCTCCCAAGAGCATTGAGTCACACTGGGAAAAGTTTCTTGCATTGCTCGCATTCTTTGCTACGCTCACCAAACCCCTGTATGAGTTGTTGCTCCTACCAGCTGAAATACCTTTTGAAACAATCCTGCTCTTGGTGTTTTTCCCGAGGTGAATCATTTTAGTTCCGGTATCTGCCTGCTGGTAATTATTAGTAACCGCTACAGAATAAAACTCTCCAATGCTGTTGTCGCCTTTTAAAATAACACTTGGGTATTTCCAGGTGATGCTCGATCCTGTTTCCACTTGGGTCCAAGAAATTTTGGCATAAGCGCCAGCACAAATTCCACGCTTGGTTACAAAATTGTAGATACCGCCTTTACCTTCTTTATCGCCAGGATACCAGTTTTGTACAGTTGAATATTTTATTTCTGCTTTCTCCATTGCTACTAATTCCACCACTGCAGCATGCAATTGATTTTCATCGCGCATTGGGGCCGTACATCCTTCCAAATAGCTCACATAACTGCCTTCTTCTGCGATAATCAACGTTCTTTCAAATTGTCCGGTATTGGCTGCATTTATCCTGAAATAGGTTGACAGTTCCATTGGGCACCTAACACCTTGGGGAATGTAGCAAAACGAACCATCGCTGAACACAGCCGAATTCAACGCCGTGAAATAGTTATCAGTAGCCGGTATAACAGAACCCAAATATTTTTTAATCAATTCAGGATGTTCCTGAACAGCCTCGCTCATCGAACAAAAAATTACGCCTACTTTAGAAAGTTCTTCTTTGAAGGTAGTTGCCACCGAAATACTGTCCATTACAGCATCCACAGCAACGCCTGAAATTCTTTTTTGCTCATCAAGAGAAATACCTAGTTTTTCAAATGTTTTGCGCAATTCAGGGTCAATTTCATCCAAACTATTCAACGTAATCTTCTGTTTTGGTGCAGAATAATAAATGATGTCTTGATAGTTTATCTTAGGATAACCCACATTCGCCCAAACAGGTTCTTCCATGGTTAGCCAGTGTCTGTAAGATTTTAGCCTGTACTCTAACATCCAATTAGGCTCATTTTTCTTTGCTGATATGAACCTCACCGTGTCTTCACTCAACCCTTTAGGTGCTTCATCCGCTTCAATATCGGTTACAAAGCCGTATTTGTATTCAGATGTAGTAATTTGTTCTAATATGTCTTCATTTTCCTCTTGCATATGTCATTTTCCATTTAAACCGCAAATTTCATCAATTTAGCTTGTTATAAAAAACGTGAATGGTAGAAAACGCTTGATTCAATCTATTTTTCCTTATTTCGTAACACGATAAGGTTGATATTGTTAATAAATTTTATAAATTCTTTGGTTATTTTTAAACAAGGCTTGTGGATAATGATATCTTTGAAGTCAGCTAAAACCTACTTATGATTGCCAAAGAATGGATGACTGGCTTTTTTGAAAAAGAATTTGGTAAAACACCGAGGTGTTTTCGCTCCCCAGGTAGAATTAACCTCATAGGAGAGCATACTGATTATAATGAAGGTTTTGTATTGCCGGCAGGAATTGATTTGTTTTGCAACATCGCTATAAACCCCTCAGATAACGACGGTTGTACCCTTATTGCTTACGACCTTGGTGAAAAAGTAACTTTTACAGATTGTCCAGACGGCCAAGCTGCAACTTTTTGGCCAAATTATATAATCGGTGTTAAAATGGCATTCAGAAAAAGGGGTTTCGATCTACCTCATTTCAATGCTGTAATCCGATCTGAAATACCCGTTGGCGCTGGCTTGTCATCTTCTGCCGCATTAGAATCGGTTTTCGCCTTCGCCTTCAACGAGATTTTCAACTGCGGTTTGAGCAGCTTGGAACTGACTAAAATAGCACAGGAATCTGAAAATGATTTCATCGGATTACAATGCGGTATTATGGACATGTTTGCTAGCATCCATGCCAAGAAAGATAAATCCATTCGACTCGATTGCCGTTCATTGGAATATGAGTATATCCCTTTAGATCTTGGGAATAATAAATTGTTGTTGTTTGATACTGCCGTTAAACACGAATTGGCTTCTTCAGAGTACAACACCAGGCGCTTGGAGTGCAAAGAGGCCGTCAACACTTTGAAATCCTTAGGCCATCAAGTAAATTCTTTGCGAGATGTTTCGCTAGAATTGCTTTATGCTTCAAAAGAAAAAATTGATCCAACATATTATCAAAGGGCCAAGCATGTGGTTGAAGAAAATAAGCGATTGCACGACTTTTCTGATGCCGTGGCAACAAACAATTGGGTACTCGCGGGACAATTGTTGTATGCCTCTCACAACAGCTTAAAAAATGATTACGAAGTGAGCTGCGACGAGCTCAATCTACTCGTAGAAACAGTGAAAGATATGGATGGTGTATGGGGCGCCCGCATGATGGGTGGTGGCTTTGGAGGTTGTACGCTCAACCTCGTGGAAGCGGATAAAATTGATAACATTGTCGAAAAAGTAAACAAGGCTTATTCAACCGTTTACGGATTCGAACCGAAACACTATATTGCAGGTACAAGCGATGGTGCTGCCGAATTCTAAATAAAAACTGAAATGAAAAAGGTCCTCTATTTTATTCTTCCTATCATTGTGGGATATTCTTCTTGTATGCTTCCAGACGAAAATAAAGAAATTACTTCCAGCCAACAACAAAGACAATTAGCTTTTACCGACACGCTTGATGGGAAAGCTGTTAACTACTACACACTCGAAAACAAGCATGGTATGAAGGTGGAGTTCAGCAACTTTGGTGCTACCATCATCGGAATTCATGTGCCTGATAAAAGTGGACTCTCAGAAAATGTTGTGTTGGGTTATGACAGCATCGGCGGGTATTACAGCGGAACTTCTTATTTTGGATGTATCGTAGGTCGTTTTGCAAACCGCATTGCAAAAGGAAAATTCACCATCGAGGGAAGGGAATACAATGCACCAATAAATAATGGACAAAATACCTTGCATGGAGGTGTAAAAAGTATCGACAAACAAGTTTGGGATGCTCGTGTGATTAACGACGGCATTGTGTTTTCCATAAAAGTGGAAGATGGTGAAAACGGTTATCCGGGTGAGCTTCGTCTGAAAGTGACGTATTCTCTGCGGGAGGATAACAGCCTGGTAATAGACTACCAAGCAACAACAGATAAAACGACTGTTATCAATGTTACAAACCATGCCTATTTCAACCTTGCTGCAAAACAAGATCAAACTATTTTGTCGCATAATTTGATGTTGAATGCATCTAAATTTACGCCGGTTGACAGTACCTTAATTCCAATAGGTGTGCATAAGGATGTTGCTAATACGCCATTTGATTTTACTGCATCAAAACAAATAGGAAAAGATATCGGCGTAGCCCATGAGCAGTTGCTTTTTGGAAAAGGCTATGACCATAATTTTGTGTTGATGGAAGGGGCAGATCCGTTAAAGTTAGCAGCAGTGGTTTCAGAAGAAACTTCAGGAAGAAAAATGGAAGTATTTACCACCCAACCAGGCATTCAGTTTTATTCAGGAAATTTTTTAGACGGCACTGAAAAGGCCCATGGGACTGCATACCAGTTCAGAACGGGATTTTGTTTGGAAACGCAACACTTCCCAGATTCTCCAAATCAACCTACTTTCCCAACCACAATGTTGAAGCCAGGTGAAAAGTTTGAAAGTCAAACCATTTATAGGTTCTCAACCCTGAAATAATTAACCATGGAATGCCATCAAGCGTTAGCCTTTTACCAACCGAGGCAGCGTATTCAAGGGCATACCATCTGGCAATAATGTAAAATAAAATACATACATGAAATATTTATTGGGCATCGACATTGGATCTTCTTCTGTGAAATGCGCCTTGGTTGCTGTGGATTCAGGTGAATGTGTTGCAACTGCCTTTTCACCATCATCAGAAATGCAAATTTCTTCCCCACAGCAAGGATTTGCAGAACAAGACCCCATCATGTGGTGGAATGAACTGACCAGAGCCATGCAATTGCTATACAAAGAGCACGACTTCAAAGGAAATGAAGTGGCTGCTGTAGGTATATCCTATCAAATGCACGGACTAGTAGCTGTAGATCGAAATGGCATTCCTGTGAGGCCTTCCATCATTTGGTGCGACAGTCGCGCTGTTGACACTGGTAATCAAGCACTTTCTTCTCTAGGAGAAAAGTTCTGCCTTGAACATTACTTGAACTCACCCGGAAACCTCACCGCATCAAAACTCAAATGGGTAAAGGAAAATGAGCCGGAGACCTATAAAAAAATTTATAAAATCATGCTGCCAGGCGATTATATCGCCTATAAATTAACTGGCGAAATGCGCACCACCATTTCTGGTTTGTCAGAAGGGATTATGTGGGACGCAAAAAACAGTACGTTGGCGCACGAGTTATTGGCTCATTATGGCATTGATGAAAATTTAATTTGTTCAAGGGTGCCTCAGTTCGGCGAGCAGGGGCGGATAACAAAAGAAGCTGCAGATCACCTTGGATTGACAGAAGAAACCCCAGTTACCTACCGAGCTGGAGATCAACCCAACAATGCGTTTTCTTTGAATGTATTGCAACCAGGAGAAATTGCTGCAACGGCAGGAACTTCAGGTGTGGTTTATGGCGTAATTGATACACCCTCTTATGACCCACTGTCGAGGGTCAATTCGTTTGTACATGTAAATCATACCAAAGAGAAAGAGAGGTATGGCGTGCTTTTGTGCATCA
>Ga0209550_10004652_pt1 | contig 12974 bp, 14 predicted proteins | sample LauGreSuBDMM15SN_2_FD_187567 | JGI IMG/M metagenome (GOLD analysis project Ga0209550, IMG submission 187567) | Freshwater lake microbial communities from Lake Michigan, USA - Su13.BD.MM15.SN (SPAdes) (version 5) | ecosystem: Environmental > Aquatic > Freshwater > Lake | place: Lake Michigan... | reverse complement strand
ACCGAGCCTCGGTTTATGAAAAAGAAGGCACTTACACGATATACCATCTGGCATTAGAAAATGATGACTATTATATGAATTATGGAATTTATGCAAATGGACTGTTAGTAGAGACATGTTCTAAAAGATATTTGAAAGAACTGTCTAATATGCAGTTAATTGATTAAAACCATGAGTGTTAAATAATAAACAGATCTGATTATTATTTTTATGAGCCTTTTGTTCTCTGTTCAATTAACTATTATATAAATATCATTATCTACTAAATGAACTCTTTCTCTAATTTCGGAAGTATGCTAACAAGAGGTGAGACAACCGCGAATTCATTCAACTATATTAACGGATACTCCAAAAGTATAAACTATGATTTTAGCGGAGCCGTGTTCTCCGATTTGTCTAATACGTACCCGTATGCGGTCACTGCTTGCGGATTAAATCATCTAAACAATAATAACTCCACATTTGCTCGTCTCCGATACAACAACACCTATTTACGATCTACTGACTTTGCTTCCTCTCCCTTTACCATTTACTTGAAACACGCAGCCAGGTTTAGCAATTCTTCCCCCTTTAACTCAGAATATCCAACTGCAGCGACGGTGAGCAATGAAGTCGTCTTCAGCGGGTCTGATTTTTCGGTAAATTTCTATTCTTTGTTAGATCATGGAACGGCTATTCCCTATAACTTTTTCGGATGTACCGCTGACGATTTAAATGGAACCTCAATTACGGGAAATGTGACTGCACCATACGGAACAGTTACAAAGACGTTCACCAGAGCGAACTACGCAATTTTCCCGACAGTGGTACCGCAGTCACTGACTATATTATGTGTACCGCTTCCAGTCACGACGTACGCCGTTACGGTAAACGCAGTTACGGTAAACGGTTATTTATTTTATTTGGACGGATTACGTCAGATGCCGACGATGACCGCAGGGAATGTTTATAAGTTTGACCAAAGTGATAGTAGTAATTTAGGAAACACCTTGGTATTTGGGTTTACTCTTGATTCTCCTACTATTTATACAACGGGGGTGTTTACAAACGGTACCCCTGGTCTAGCAGGCGCTTATACATTGCTGAATTTTACCGATACGACACCGAGCGGATTGAAATATTACAGTAGTCAAACGCGCGGATTGGGTTATCTCTTTTCGTCAAGTGGTACTTCTTCTAGTGTTATTAACAACGGAGAAATCACCGTCACATTTACATCTAGCGGATCTATAACATTGTACGATACAGTTATAGCTGGCATTATCGTAGTAGGAGGCGGTGGTTCAGGGGGAAATAGACCTCAGGGGAGTAATTCATTTGGAAGCACCGGTGGCGGAGGTGGTGGTATAGCTTACAACCTTGGTATAACTTTAAATTACGGTACAACTTATAATATAGTGGTTGGTCCTGGAGGAACTGGAGGAACTCCTGCTGGTACTTCATCTTTCGGAACGACTATGCTTGTCGGCAACGGTGGTGGAGCTGGGCTGAGCGCTGGTACTCAAAAAGAGGGTGGCACAGCGGGTTCCGCTACTGCTGAAGTTACTGGTTCTGTTACTATATCAACTGCTACAGGAGGCACATACAGCATTTCACCGGGTGCTTCCACCACTATTTATACCACACCTTCCGTTAGTCGTTCCTTTTCAGGTGGTGGAACTAGTGGGACAAAATACTCTGATAATTCTCTTGTAGGAAATACGGTAAATACTGCGGTTTACGGAACAGGCGGAAATGGAAGAAACGGTACATCATTCACAGGTTCGTCAGCAACAGGTCATCCAGGTAATGCTGGGGTAGTACAAATAATTTTTAAAATTATAGATTAATTTTATTGGACCCCGATTTATTAATTTTATTGGACCCCGATTTATTCCCACATCCTCATTTCAGATCAGAGTCTTTTTACATTTATATTGCTCGTTTAATAGCTAAACTGTAATTTTCTTATTCCCGCATTTCCGTTTATGAGCAGCTAATGATTTATTTGAATGCGCTTGGAATACATTACACACATCGCATACTATCACCGTTTTATCCGTCGTAACAGTTCCTACTTTATTCGTTATGTATTTACAAAGCGACGGGAATTCAATGGATTTCAGTTCTTTTTCCATCTTTCCATTGAACTCTTTGAGAATCAAGAACATAGCCTGGCGTTTTTCAATAAAAGCATGGACTTCCTTGTTGATTTCTTCTAATACCTCCTTTGGCATATTAAACAATTCGTCATGATTCTCTTTTTTCATTCCAACCGTATCGTCGTCTCTACTTTTCAGTTCCCGGATTTTATCGGCGAGTGAGTCTATAATATCCACCGCGGTTTTAATGGTTTGAGCGCAGTACTTGGCGTTATGGATATAGATTAAGACATTACATCCTTTTGTCTCAATCTGGAAATTCTGTTTGGATGTTATTCCGGTATGTTGAGAGAGAAATATACCATGACAATTCTGTGTCTCTGTATCTCTCACGAACTTCTTCACTTCGTCTATCGGCACGTTTCGTGAATAGTCCTTGTTCTCAAACAAAATAGGAGAGCATTCCGCACGTCTCAACATGAAATCGCCGGCCGCCGTTTCTTTGGACGTATTGACGATTTCCGCCGATTGGTAGAGATTACTCAGGATCTGTTCCAGATTGTTTTCTCCATACGAACCTTTATAAGACGAGTTTTTATATTTATCAAAGAATTCGTTCTGTCGGTCCATATGTTTGGAAAGATCTACGATCACCGGACTGATTTCAGACCGAAATTTGTCGTGAATCGTTTTTTCCGAATTGATGTTGTCGCAGATTCGGGTTTCGCTTGCGTTGGTGATATTCATGAGGAGATTATTGAATTTGTTTTCAAAGTTATTAATCAGATGGTCTATGATCTCCGTGGTCGGCTTCTCCGGTTTCATTTTCACCAACTCTTCGCCCATAGATTTCTCAAATTGAGAGATAATAAACACGATCTCTTTTCGTGCCGATTCGTTGTATTTGGGGATAATTTCAGACAAGGTCAGTTTGGTTTTGTCAATAAGCGCTTCGTTCAGTTGAGAGATAACGGTATATACATTTTGAAAGAGAGAATTCTGGACGATATTTTTCATGTCCTCCATATATTCTCGTTTAGATTCTAGGAGTTTGAGCGAAATGCAATTCGGAAGCTCGTGTCTCAATTGAGAGATGGAGGACTGTAAATCCGTGACCGTGGTGAGAATCTGTGAGTTGATAGTACTATACAGTGTTTGGTTCATATCTTTGAACACTTTCTCAAACAACTCTATGAAAATGAGATTGATGGTCTCAAAATCAATCGTCGGATTCTTGGCATAGAATTCAAGAATTGTTTTGTTTGTAACGATAAGTTGATTCATATTTTAAAGTTATAAAATAACGACTGAAATCTTTATATGGATGGTTTGAATGAATTAAAAATTCTCTTTCCACTATTATATATAATGTTCTTCTCGTGTTTCAAAAGTGAAAAAAAGGTTAATAATATCCGCCGGAAAAAGCCGGTTGCCGTGGTGGTAAAAAAAAAAGACGTGAAGCAATTTACGGATCTTCGTCGTTTAGAAGAAAGTTTTGAAAAAGTTTCTTTTCTTCAAGTCCCGGTTATTGAAGAAGAAGCCCCGGATGTTATTAAAGAAGCCCCCGTTGTTATTGAAGAAGAAGCCCCGGTTGCGGAAGAAGAAGCTCCGCTTGCAGAGGAAGAAGTCGCGGTTGCAGAGGAAGAAGCCCCGCTTGCAGAGGAAGAAGCCCCGGTTGCAGAGGAAGAAGTCGCGGTTGTTGTTGAAGAAGCCCCGCTTGCAGAGGAAGAAGTCGCGGTTGCAGAGGAAGAAGTCGCGGTTGCAGAGGAAGAAGCCCCGCTTGCAGAGGAAGAAGCCCCGGTTGTTGTTGAAGAAGCCCCGGTAGAAGCCCCGCTTGCAGAGGAAGAAGTCGCGGTTGCAGAGGAAGAAGCCCCGGTTGTTGTTGAAGAAGCCACGATTGAAGAAACAGAAAAAGAAGAAGAAATCAGATTGTCAGATGTGACCTTATAAGAAGAAATCGCTTAGTTAGAATGTTCCTCCAAAATAAACATTTTCCATTAAAAAAGGTTTATTTATTTATTATCGTATTAAAAACTACACAACTGTATAAAGCACATCTCTCCCTCCGTGGAACACTGGTTCGGTCGCGTCGTAGATCCGGATCGCTTTGACTTTGGAACTATACGTATTGCCGATATCCACCAGACATTCATTCGCATAATCCCGAATCACTTCCGTCTCGTCTAGAATTTCCTTCACACGTTGTTTGATCAATACACGCTCTTCAGAAGATCTCGCGTGAATTGGTTCGCGGTCTTTACGGATTAAACTTTCAGAACCTTGAACATAGTCGTTCACACGAGTCATGATGTCAATAACTGTTTGTATATATAATCGGATAATGTTGCCCATTTCACGCTTTTTCTCGTGTTGTTTATTGGCGCGTTGCGTCCTCACTTTAAATTCTTCTTCAGTGATGTCGTTCATGAGATAAGCCACGCGAAGTTCCAGATTGTCCTGTACGTGATCTACACGAAAAGTGGGAAGCTGTACTTCACGCAAGTGCAACGTAGACTGGACGATTCTCTCTATACGTCTGAACAAAAGGGTGGCGTCTTCAGACTCACGGCCGAATGCGTCTTTCTCGTTAAGTTTCCGTCGTAATGCTTGGTTAATGATCATCGGTAGACGATAGTCAAGATCTAGACCACCACAGGGTACGTCGCCAGCGACGCGAGGAGCCACTCCGTTATTGTTTCTTCTCTGCCATTCGTAAAAGTGTGGGTTGTGGATATGTGTCTCCAGCTGACCCGTTCTCCAGCTGAATGCAGTGTGGCACTGTGTGCACCACATCTGGTCGCATCCCTCAATCTTGTAGATTCCCGTCGCGCACTTCGGACACGGCTTTGTGTCTTTTGCGAGCAACTTGGCAGTCTCCACATTATTTGGGTCGCATGTGTGCGGTGAATCCTGGAATTCGCCCTTCACCTCGTGACAGTCTGGGCAGGTCCAGGTTGCACAAGTTCCACACTTCCACATAGAGCTGAGGAATCCACGGCAATCACCCTGAGGACATCCCCGGATGAAATGTCGTTTTTCTTGTCCACTACTTCTACTCGTGTCGTAATTCAGAATGAGGTCAATACGACGACGGTTCAGTTCGAATATGCATTTGTCTAATTCTTTGACTTCTGCTTGCATCTTGAGTCTATTTTTTCTTCGTTCTACCACATCCTGGGTTGCCGGGAGAAGTGCCTTCTCGCTGTCAAAGAGGACGTTTTCGCGGACTTTCTTCCATTCATGACTGATGAACGTCTTGGTGAAATTCTGTACTAAGAATTTGCGACTCCATTCTGGAATACAGTCATTGTTCATACACTTCGCTTTCGTTTGGTCTAAAATGTACGTCTGACAGCATGTGCGACAAGCACTGAACTGACAGTGTTCACAGGTGACCTCCGTGTTGCGGCTGTGGTTGAACTTGTCCGTGCAGATGATGCATGACGCCATGATTGTGATTTATAATGATAAGGTAGATTTAATTTATATGCTGAATAGAAAAAGGTGCCGCGAAAATCAATTTTTTGGCCGCGAGATTCGATAAGAAGGCCGACTTCATAAAATTGAATTTTGGGAGACTTATTTTAATCTTCATAATCACACTCAATAAACTCAACCAATTATCAAAATTATGGACGCATCCTCCACGAACAACAACGAAATCGTCGTCGCCACAGCGACAAGCACGACGACCCCAAAGACACTGCCTATGAAATACAAGGCTATGCTATTGGCAAACATGAGCTTCATCAACAATCATGTCGCCGATCCGACACTGAAGGAGTTTTTGTTTAGCAAACTTCCTATTTTCAAAACAGTCGCCGAGCAAATCGCTTACTTTGACGAGGAGGCCGATATGAAGAAGGTAGAACAAACTCTTCTCAAACCCATGTTAAAGGATCAGAAACAAAAGGAGAAAACCAAGGCGAAGAAGGAGCCACCAGTAAAGAAGGAGCCACCGGTAAAGAAGACGGCCGATGGTGCACCAGCACCGAAACCGGGAAAAAAGGTTCCGATCCCGGTCATCCAGATTGTGATTAGCTCATCGGAAGTGAATATCACGGATAAAATAAATAACACTTCGGAAAAAATGATCTTAACCGAAGAGAAAGAACTTGAGTTTGAGACGGAGTATCCCGATGCAAAGCTGGAGCCCGAGCCTGTAGTCTTGGAGGAGCCTGTAGTCTTGGAGGAGCCTGTAGTCTTGGAGGAGCCTGTAGTCTTGGAGGAGCCTGTAGTCTTGGAGGAGGCGGTTGTCGCGGCCAAGAAGCCGAAGGCGCCTCGCAAGAAGAAGGAGGATAACGAAAAGGCACCTCCTCGCAAGAAGAAGGAAGTCGTCAAGAATGTCGTCGTCGTCGTGCCAACGGAAGACACGGACGATTATTTCATGATCCCTCCAAGCGTTATTCCAGAGGGGAAGTTTTGGACAAAGGACGAGAATTACAGAAATGGACCGATTTACGCGAACGGAAAAGACAAAGATGGAGACAGTGCGCCTGCAAATGTAGTCGGTAGATTAGAAGATGGAACCGCGATTTTTGAATAAGTTTATTTAGTAGTTTGTTTTAAAGTTTAATCAATGGAAAATCTTTTTTCACGTTATATTGTATAATATGAGTTCATTTTGGAATTTTATTTCTGGAAATAAGAATCCTGACCCTACGAGTCAAGATAAGAGTTTGTTTTCAGGATATTGGCCATTTGGGCAGTCAAAAACGGAAGAAAAAGTGGTCGCTGCCGAACCGAATGTAGCTTCAAAAGTAGATGAGACTCCGTCAACAAGTGCAAAAGGTGGTGGTTGTAGAACGAACAAAAAAAAAAAAAAAAAAAAAGGCGAGAAATCACGACGATCCTATAAAAAGAAACTCGTCTATAGACAAGGAGGATGAGGGAAAAGGTCTGTGAAATAAAAGCATATTATAATAATACTTGTAGCGAATGACGATTTTTTTATTTTCCGAAAGCTATAGGTTACAAAATTGAATTTTTAACGTCATTTAACTTATATCATATAAGAAAAGAAAGGTGTAAGTATCAATTCAAATATGTCGTACATATCGGTTAAGTTCAAGATTATTATTCCTCAAAACTACACGGACGTAGTCAACGAGTATAACAAATTAAAACCGTCGTCGTGGGAGCCGATTGCAAACATAGAGCATGTGGATTCAGCTGGAGGTTTTGAAATTCCTTTTCCAGATCGGCCTACCACCAAACAAGTGAGTTGGCATAAAAAGGGATTACACACGAAAGCGCAGTACTATCCTTTCACCGAAGAAGAAATAAGACTTTTGTACAATGCGATGATCAAGGTTTTCGGAATAGATCAAATTGAGCTCAAACGACAATTGTAAAAAATTGAATTTTCATTGTCCTATGTTAAGATATTATTCTAAATCATGAAATCGCCGTTTTGCAAAGTCTGTTTTGACACGGGAAAGCCGGAATCCCTTTATACCAGTCATTATGTAAATGATGTTCCGGGAAAGAAAGGAGTGGTCGTTTGCCCTACGTTACTCGCTCTAGAATGTCGTTATTGCAAGCAAACTGGCCATACGGTCAGCCGATGCAATATGATTACCGAGGCGAGGAAGAGGCAATTCGCCACAAACAGGCTTCAAGCACAATCACACAAAAAAAAGGATGAGCACGAGCCTCGCACAAACATAAACCGGTATAGTGCTTTAGATATTGCTTCAAACAAGGAAGTGCAGACATATGCCAGCGTCGTCGTAGCCCCGATTATAGTAGTTCCCCTAAGAATTTTCATACCGCGTTCACCTTCAACGTCTCCACCTCCTCTGAAAAAGCTCAGCTGGGCAGAGAGTATGGATAGTGATAGTGACGACTCGGCCTGATTTTAATGTCATTTTTAATTTTAACAAAATGTATTTTTTATTTCTTACATGTATACAATAAGTATGAAATTGGATAAGATTGCCGAGGACGATACGTTTGTCTGCTTTGGATTCGGTTGTATGAATATAGGATTTCTTATAGAAAATCTGAATGGCTGTTCTATGAGCAACGAATGCTGTTGTTGTTTACACGAATGTTGTTTTTTACTTTCACGAGACTATCTATTTTGTTGCGAGAAAGAAAAAGGCGATCATTTGAGAGTAGGATGCGGGTGCGATTCTCTCACGTTAAAAAAACCCGTCATTTGTTTTAAGCAACAATGTCATTGTTTATGTCTGGTCTGTGCCTGTTCGGCAATACCAGACGAAGACGTCCCATGTATTTTCGCATGTTGTACCGTCGTATTTGCAGCAATAAGGTGCAATGTTATTTGCCAGAATTGTTTGACGTTTCATCAGATAAAACAGGAGACCCAATAAATAATAATAGTAGTATTAATATATAATAAAATGTCGTCGCGAAGAAGAAGAAGGTCTCCGTCACCGCCTTCGCCTTCCTATAGCGACGGCGACGAGGTAGATCAATATGAAATGCAACGTCAATGGTTGGCAGAAAATCATCCGAATGTCAACGGCGATGTAGAGGAACATCCACCGAATAATTTTATTTTCTTAACACCAGAATCATATCGGTTAGAACAAGAAAGGTTGCAACAACATCCTGCTCCCGGAGTCGCGTATCATGTACACAATGTTTTTGATAATATAAAAGAAAATACCGATGAAATCTTGAAAACTTTAGGCGGACCGCATCTTGATTTATTCTTCTTCCGGATCGGCCCGGAAGAGTTGTTGTTCGGATTTCACGGATGTTGTGCCCAGATATTGCAGAAACACTATACATCGCCGTTGTTAGAAATAGAAATGGATAAACTGCGTCAAATCACCACGAAAATCCATTTCGCGAGAGAGGAATTTCTTGATCATGAAAATATAAGTAATATTTTTACAGCCATTCAGTTTGTCATGCGTCAACCAGATGTGTTTCAAAAATATTACGTGGATCTTTTTATTGAAGACACGTTCTATGCATACGACCTTCCGGTAGGTCATACTGAAAGTGCCGAACCACCACCACCGTTGATAAGTTGTCCTAAGGGTATTGTCGAAAGAATGTTATTCGCCATAGCGGATGCATGTTTGCTTTATTGCACATCTTGGAAAAAAAAGCTGAAACAAAAGAAAAACCGAACTAGAAAAAAGAGGAAAATCAGTGGTGGAGTTAAATTTCAATCGCAATATAAAAGATGCACGAATCCAGTCTATCGTACTCTGATTCGTCTGTTCAAAAAAGAAGTGCCTGATATCAATGTATTGACGAGCGAATGGGCGCTTATTCTAGAAGATAAGGATGTAGTTGATGCCATGACTGCTGACGATTTAAAGATGCATTTTATTAAGTTTATGAAAGACAAATATGAATCGTATGGTCTTACGCAAACCGATAAAATCATGGAAAGAGCCAACCAATTCGAAGAATTACAAGTCTTTACGAGGAAGGCATTTTAGACAGAGGAAGGGCATCGTGGCATATGTTTTTCCATACTATCTACTTTTTTTGTGAGACGTCTCAGTTCTTTTTCCATCTTAGATATTCTATTATGCAGCGTCTTGTTTGACGAGGACGAGGAGTTCGAAGATTCTCTTTTTCTTTTTCTCCTTGTCTTTTTCTTCTCGTTATTTGTCATTATGCTCACTGGCTCCACTGAATCTGAATCTACAACCGAAGGTTCCTTTATCTCCATAGGCCTGATTTCAGGGGAAGGCACCACTTCTGTAGAGGGCGTCTCGGTTGGTACTTCCGTTGGTACCTCGGTTTCTTCACCTAATCCCAAAGTTGTCGTACTATCTCCGTTGTTTTCCATGTATATATATTATGAGTTATTATGTTTATCTTTCGCATGATTTAAATCAACAATGGGATACTAATAGCAAGTGGCACGATGAATGGCGAAGACAATCAATATTTTCAGATAATGCCAGGTTGTTCCTTAGAAGTTCAGCAGACGATTTCTCAAAGCACAATTGCGTATTTTTATTGATTGCATATAAATGTAAGTAATTCACAATAATATTTAAATTTGCTAAATATACTTTTATGATTTCAAGACATGTTGGTCTATCACGTTTGAGAATTTTTTTATTACCCGGAACGATTTCATTTATGCGTTTGACTAATTTATGAACTTTTTTACATGTAAGGAGGATCGCCAATTCATCATACTTACCCATCATAAATTTCTCACTATAACAGTGTAGTAATAATATAATTTTATTGGAAAATATTTCTTTATGGATATCCGTAAGTAACTCTTTTTTATGTACAGATGGTTCCGATTTCGGTTTATGCATTGAATTCAATAATCTCCATTTTTTAAATTGCAAGTAGTCACTAGATGAAAGTATTTCCGTCATATAGTATACAATAAAAAAAGTTTTCTTATTATGTACAATTTACACAATCGGGAAAGAAGGTTGCATCGCAATTCCACAAACACCTGCATCTTTCGTGCTATCACTTCGTCCGATTTTGACATAACCAGACTCTCCCCACGAAACACCCCAACTATTCTTCACATTCCAGTAATCCAGTCCATTTTCACGCCCGTATCCCGTAATCAATACACCATGATCTAGATTAGTACCGCATTCCGTACTTGTCAATACCCCGCTGGTATATAATTGGAATGTGCGTGTATCCGCCTCAATCGCCACAGAAACTGGGCCGATCGATACCGCCTCTTTCAACGCGATTTCATTATTCGCCGGCACATCTTTACAATCCGAGAAACGTACAATTGCATTACCACAATCCGTATTCCATGTCGTTCCGTCCGTCGCTTTGTATGGATAATCGTCTTCCGTACACATACCATTGTTTATCGCGTATTGGAATGCTCCGTCCATCAGTCCACCATTACACCCTTGATTACCATATTTGATACCAGACGAGCAATCCACGAGTTGTTGCTCCGACAAAGACACCAATTCATGGGTAGAAATCGCCCAAGCACCTTCCATAGAACCGGTTGCGCTAAATGCCCAACAAGACCCACATTGCCCCTGATCCTTTACCGCCGTCACTTTGTGTGTCATACGCCAGTCCAGCTCCGCTGGAACGACCGCGTTTTCACTTTGGACAAACGTGGAACATTTTGCCGTTCTTGGGGGCGATGAAAGAGCTGCATGGTATTGGCGGAATTCTTCTAGCGTCATATCCGCGAAGAACGTTTCACCTAAAGTGAAATTCGATTGCTGGGCATTGATCTGTTCTGTATATTCCATATTGTCTCGGTAGATAACGAAGCGAGACTGTTCGTTTTCTGCGGACTCATAGACTTTCTGGTGGTCTACTATAAACTGCTGGAAAGATTCCCAACGATTGAGCTTTGACGCAGCATATGCGACTGAGGAAAGAAACAAGAGAGCGATCATCTTTCTATAGTAATACGCGATAAAACGTTTATATTCCTTTTAAAATATTCTTTGTTGAAAAATCAATTTTTCGGATGTCGTCCAAAAGGTATCTCCTATTTTAATCAGTCTTTTCTGTTGATAATAATGTATGGAAAAGATCTTCCGTCGTCTAATTTATGTTTATATTATTATTTATATATATGCCGCCATATCGTATGTTTTTTCTCCGTTCAAAAAAGTGCTATACCGTCCGTAAAACAAAAACGAAACAGCAAGGAAAAACGAAAAAAAAAGTGGTGTTCGCAAAATGCACGACCAAAGAAAAAGCAACAAGACAGATACGATTGCTTAGAGCCCTTGCGTATAATCCGAAGTTTGTTCCTTATAATACGACATAAGAAGGATGGTATATATCATCACTGTCTATGCATATTTTTTTCACGGACGCTTTACGCAACGCATTGAAAATAGTATAACTGAAAGTTGACCCGTGATAATTGTGTGGATTTACATTTCCTATAAACACGTTGTTACATTTGAAACTTATAAGCAAATCAAGGATCGCATTCAGCTCTCGTCCTTTCACTATCGTTTTGCTCATTTGTGTGAATTTATAGTTATGTTCCGTCATCCATTTCGTTACCGGGTTGGACGTATTCATGGATAAAACGATATTTATAGAATCCGGTAATGGATCAATGTGTTCTTGTATGTTTGTAATATAATGACGAATCAATTGTGCCTCGTATGCTTCGCAAGAAATAACATTTATGGATGCCCAGAACGGAATGGCGTCCTCTTCCAGTCGTAGATGGATGATATTTATTTTGTTGTATTTACTATAATCCGCCATAAACACATCCGCATATGTCTCGTATATTTTATTGAAATATACGTGGTTTAAAAAATGATTGAATGTGTCAATATGATCTTTGGAATCCATAACACTAGTCATAGTCACCCAAGGTTTGGTCTGCCAATTCACGAAATCAATACAGACATCTTCGTATTCTATGATTTCGTCTCTCGTTTCTTGATACGTAAATCCATTTATGGTATAAGTGATATATAGTTCTTTTTTAACATTTTTGCAAGGATCAAACCCCGCAACACGATTGAGAGAGGTTCCCCTTGGTAAACATATCCGATTTCTCGTATAGAACTTCTGTACGATAGGATTTGTAATATCTACCACTATGTTCAGATCTTTCCGTCCGTATTCTATTTTCATGGATTCCATTTGAACTGCATGTTTAGAGATAAGAGTAATCCCGTCTAAATATGAATTCATTCTTGGAAAATCCATAATTGTAGAAGAATCATGATATTGATTGCTATGTAAATCACCCATGAAATCGTCTACAATAATCAATGTATTGCCTTCCAATAAGGATCCTTTCACCATGGTATTCACGAGAGAATAGAGCTGGTTGCATAATCCTATACCACTTGTCCCAAATTTACTATACAGAATGCTCATGATTATAAAGATAATTAAAATAATGAATTTAAGTTTATTATAATGTCGAATATAATAAATGGAAACGGCAAATAACCA
>Ga0209550_10004651_pt1 | contig 12976 bp, 16 predicted proteins | sample LauGreSuBDMM15SN_2_FD_187567 | JGI IMG/M metagenome (GOLD analysis project Ga0209550, IMG submission 187567) | Freshwater lake microbial communities from Lake Michigan, USA - Su13.BD.MM15.SN (SPAdes) (version 5) | ecosystem: Environmental > Aquatic > Freshwater > Lake | place: Lake Michigan... | reverse complement strand
CGTCGGTCGCGCCGAGCCGCCACGGCCCCCCGCCCCCGCCGCCGCTCCGAACACAACGGCGGGGACACCACACGACAGGTCTCGCTCACGCTCACGCGCGCGCGCGCCCGCTCCGCGCGGCGCGCGAGTAAAACTATTTACTTAAATCGGATTTTGTGCACGACGATGATCACATCGTCTTATGACTTTTCAGTAGGAGACCGTGTTGCGCTGGCGCGTATGGACCCTTCGCAGCTCTTCGCACCACTGGCGGTATGAAAACAGTGGCGACCGAGGCGGAGACCACTAGAAAACAGTGGCGGCCGGCGGCCGGCGCGTGTCCAGCACGTGCAGACGAGAAGTCGTCAAGTCACTAGTCAGAAGTTAACTTCGGTTAAGTCAGAAGTGAGAAGAGGTGCGGGAGGTGCTCTGTTTGGTATTTTCATGTAAAACGAGTATATATTGACCGAGGGGTGCGGAGCCGTCACGGTGGGGTGGTGCATAGTGGTGTTAGTGGTGAGCATGTGGGGATCGCGACGAAACTGACAAGCAAGCAAGCTAATTACAGTCTTAACAACTTGCCTGCTACACTATGCTTGGTTGCTTGCTCAGGCGGAGGGCAGGGTTCGCTTTTTTTTGCGCCGCGGGTCGTCCCCAGCGGGGTCCTCGATTGGTCCGTCCCCAGCGGGTTCCTCGATTGGCCAAGGTCGTGCGAGAGCCTCCTTCTGGCCAGCAGTGAGCTCGAATCTCCTGATTGAGATCTGCCCTGCTCCGTCGCACTCGAGAACTGCAAACTCGCGAGGGAGGTTGAAACGCTTCGGACCACACGAGCCTGGATTGAGAAAGACGACGCCGGTGCCCCCGTGGCGGTACAGCTTGGCCTGGTGCGAGTGGCCCGAGATGATCACATCGCTCTTTCGCCAGCCACTTGCCGGGCGCAGCTGCTCGATCGCGTCTTCGTCGGACATTGAATCACCGTGGTGCATGTGGAAGCGCACCCCTGCAAGCTCGAGGACAGCGGTGGCGGGAAGGCCGTGGCCAGCTGCATATTTGTCATCTGTATTCCCCCGCACGGCTGTCGTGGGCGCAATCTCACGGAGAGAACTCAGCAACGACGTGAGAGACAGCCGCTTCTGCGAGACAGCATCAACGACATCGCCCGCGTGCAGTATGTGCCCGGCGTCTTTGATCGCGGATTTCACGGCATCATCCAATATCCCGTGCGTGTCAGATAGAATCCCGACGATCACCATCAGCTGCTCGCGCAGTCGCCGCGGCGTTTGCGTCGCGGCAGCGCCTCAAAAAATAAGTCTGTGAACTGGTCTGTAGCTGTGAAGACAGGTCGAGGTCTATACTGAGAAAACTGGGAATTTGATTGCGCGCGTTCGAGAAGAACGAGTGTGTTCGTTCCGGTAGTTGGGATGTTCCCTGATGTTGAGAAGCCCCCGGAGTAATCATGACAGTCGTCCTCGTCATCGGCTCTTTGGATTGCATCTTTGGATGGCGATGAGGGGCTGCAAGCTGCTGGCGTCCTCGCTCGCCCGCCGTCCGCCGCTTCCACTCGTGCGACGGTTGGCGAGCCTGCTGACGAAGCCCGCCGTCCTCCGCCGACTCGTCTCGACTGGCGCCTCGCACGCTGCCGTCGCGCCCGGTGCTTCTCCTGCGGTGCCGGCGGCCTCGGGCAGCGCACTCGCCGTCGCGCTGCGCACCAAGCGCCTGCGCCTGCCGCTCCTCGGCAAGCTCTCGGTCTCGGAGCTCTTCGGGCACACAGCCTTTGCGCTCGCGGCGACCGCGTTCCTCGATCCGGACATCCTCAACCTGCGGCTGCTCTCGGTGGCGTCAGGCGCGGCAACGCTCATCTTCACGTACTACCACCCCGTCGGCCGGCCGCTGTGGCTCCCTTTTGGCTGGAACGTCCTGTTCATGACGATCAATGCCGGGCACATTTACTCGATCCTCTCGAGCAAGTGGGAGGCGGAGCGGATGCCTCCGCAGGCGGTCGATCTATGGAAGGCGGTGTTCTCGCACCAGGGAGTGAGTGCCGTCGACTTCAACAAGCTGCTCGCGTGCGGCACGTGGACCACGCTGCGCAAGGGCACCGCGCTCCAGGCCGAGGGCCAGCCGTCGGCCTCCATCTTCCTTCTCGTGCAGGGCGGCGCGGACGTGAGCGTCGGCGGCACGAAGACCCACCGGTTAAGCCAGCACCAGTTCATTGGCGACATGGGCCTCTCCTCCGGCATCGCCATCTCGCAGCCCGTGCGTGGCGTCGCGACCGTGACCACGAACCAGCAGACGACGTGCCTCGTCTGGTCGCGCGCGGCGCTGCACGAGCTCCTCGAGCGAGAGCCCATGCTGCGGGTGCGTGCGAGTCGCACTCAGCGCGCCCTGGGGAGAGGGCGGTGGGCTCTGCACCTGCATGCTCGCCATTCACACTCGCCATTCACACTCGCACGCCCCTCCTCGCCATTCACACTGCATGCAGGCGGCTTTCCAACATGCCTTGCATGCAAGTGCTCACTACGGCGCCGCTCCTCCCTTCCCCACAGGCGGCCTTCCAACGGGCCTTGAGCGCCGACGTGCTCCGAAAATCGGAGAGTGCGGACGTCCTGCGCAAGATGCGGCTCCCTTCCCCACAGGTCCCTTCCCCGGGTGCGGGCGCTCCCGCGCAGCAGGCTCCAAACTCCAGTGCCGACGACGAGGGCGGCGCTGACGACGGGCTCAGTGTGCGCGATACTCTCTGGCGGCTCCGGTAGGCGCGCCGTCGCGAGCTCGCCACGAAGCCTCACGGCGCTGGCCAGCCCATCACGCGCGCCCGCTACGGCGCTGGCCAGCCCATCACGCGCGCCCGCTACGGCGCTGACCAGCCCATCACGCGCGCCCACCACGACGCGATCCACCGCGCCCACCACGAACGCGACCCCGCGCCCACCACGACGCGTCCCCTCGCGCCCACCACGACGCGACCCCCCGCACCCGTCCACCACGACAGGTACGCCTCGGTGCTGGACGCTGTGCTCTCGGGCGGCGTGGTGAGCGAGCAGCAGCGGCTGCAGCTCGCCCAGTTTCGGCAGATCCACCGCGTGAGCGACGAGGAGCACGCGGAGCAGCTGCGGTTGCTCGGCTGGACGGCCAAGCAGTACGAGGCCGGCAAGAACGCCGCCACAGCGCCCCCGCCGACCGACGCGCGACATCACGCCCCGCCCACGACGGCGCGTGCCGTGGCTTGGGGGGAGGGGGAGGCGTCGGTAGATGTGGACGCGGCACAGATAGGTCAGGTAGGGCGTGGCTGGCAGTCGAAGCTCGGCTGGCGCAACGGGCGAGCGCTCAGCCGACATCCCACAGGCGAGTGATGGCCTCTGATTGCCTCTGATTGCCTCCCTCATCAGGGCGAGCGCTCAGCCGACATCCCACAGGCGAGTGAGGGCCACCAGTTGCCTCTCTGATGCCACAGATGGCCATATCTTGCCACCGATTGCCCCCCATTGCCACCGAGATTGCCACCGAGATTGCCACCGAGATTGCCACCGATTGCCCCCCATTGCCACCGACGGTGCAATCACGCGACGCCCCCCACAGACACTGAAGACGACCGATTACCGGTCAGAGATCTCGTCGAATCTCCCCTTGTGATTTGGGACCCCCGGCGGGAGGCGGTCATCTTCCTGCAGGAGCGCCTCAACGTCTTCTTCGGTACAAGGGCTCTCAAGCACGGCTGGCGCAACATGCCTCGCATGCAAGTGCTCACCACGGCGCCGCGTCCTCCCTTCCCCACAGGCACAAGGGCTCTCAAGGTCGACGGCAACTTCGGCCCTCTCACCCAGCAAGCCGTGGAGCTCTTCCAGATCAAGTGTGGCCTCCGCGCCGATGGGACCGTTGGGCCAATCACGTGGACCGCGCTGCGTCGGGCACATTTGCGCTCGCTCGAGCAAGCATCGCTGCTCTCCACGGTGCGTGGAGATGACCATCTCGCACAGATCTCGCACAGATCTCTGAGTGCCTCCCTCATCAGGTGCGTGGAGATGACAATCTCGCGAGATCTCCGAGTAGTAGAGTGCCTCTGAGTGCCACTGAGTGCCACTGAGTGCCTCTGAGTACCACTGAGTGCCTCTGAGTGCCTCTGAGTGCCTCCCTCATCAGGTGCGCGGCTTTGACGAGCGGGTAGATCTGGACGTGGTGATGCTCCAGCAGAAGCTGCAGCTCGTCATGGGCGAGCATATCTGCAAGGTGGACGGCGTCTACGGTCCACGTACGGAGGCAGCGGTCCACTGATGACCTCTGATGACCTCTGATGACCACTGATGACCACTGATGACCTCCCTCATCAGGTACGGAGGCAGCGGTCCAGGCGTTCATGGCGCAATCAGGCCTCTCACTGCAGGAGCTAAGGACGGAGCGAACCCCTGCTGATGGCGCCGTCGCGGGCACCCGAACGGAGGGCGCCGTCGCGGGCAGCGCGGGTGCGTCAGCGACGGCGGTGGCGACGGCGGTGGCGACGGCGCCGGCAGTGGCGCCGGTGGCGCCGGTAGCGCCGGTGGCGCCGGTGGACTCCTCTGCAGCGACTCCTTCCGCTGCAGCGGGGGTGCGGGCGGCGGGTGCCAGCAGTGTGCAGCCCTCCCGCCGACCACTCCCGAAACCAGCTCCCGCCAGCTCTCGCACTCAACTTTCACCCGTCGGCGAGGCCTTCCTTCGAGAGCTCTACTTGTCCGAGCTCGAGGCCCGGGCATTGCATGCGGCTTCGGCTGCTGCGTCGACCAGCGCGGTACAGGTCGTGGTGGACGAGGACATCAAGATGCTCCAGCTCTTTTTAAACGAGGTGATGGGGCGCGAGTTGGTCAAGCCCGACGGCGTCTACGGTCCACGCACACGCCAGGCGGTGCTCGACTTCCAGTCGCGTTTTGGCATGCCGTTGGGCGGCGACGTGGCCGAGCAGCTACGCACGGTGCGTTCAGTGCTCCATCGCGCTGCGAAGAGCGACAGACAGTCGGTCAGTCAGTTTCGTCAGAGCGACCCGAAGGCGACGCCCGCGGCGCGCGAGCCTCCGCCGGAGGCCGGCAGCAAGACAGCGAGGCCACCATGAGAGGCTGTGTAGCTTGATGGGCAGTTGCGGGTGCAGCGTGGAGCGTGCACATGCGCGGTGTCAACTAGCGCGAGGCGCCAGTCCTCCGGGGTCGGGTGAATGTTGGGTGACGAGTTCCATCGGACGCGCTCCGGCACGCTGTATCCGCGCTCGGCTGGATCCTTCCGCTTCCCGCCATCCCGCGGGCGCGGCGCGGTGCGAGGAGCCGTGCGCCGTGCGGGCCGGAGCGACCTCGCATTACAATGAGGCGGACGGTACGAGTGTCTCGAGGTCTCGAGGTATGGTGTTAGCCCCACCGTACTTGACTCGGACAACAAACATCAATTAGAGACCGGATGCAGTGAAGACGCTCTCTCAGCTACTCTCAGCCAAAGAGAGGCCTATTATAGGGTGAGGTTGCAATCAAGCAATACAGAGAGGCCCTCGTCATGAGGATCACGATCGAATTGGTATCCTCGCTGTGCAGCGTCCCCGACCTCGTTGCAGTCTCCTATCGTCGACGCAGACCGCCGCGCGCGCTCGAATGCCTCATTCCTGCTCTCCTTCCCGATGCGGAGGCGGGCATTGCGGAACTTGGCAGCATGGAGGGCACGCTCCTGAGTGGCGAGGGCGGTTTTGAGCCCGTGCCGCGGCGACGTTGGGGCCGCCTTTGCAATACAAGTTGGCGGTCGACGCTCGAACCGGGACGGTGAGGATGGGGTGCTGGATTCCAACCGCTGCATCGTGAAGCTCGGCAGCGCATTCGTCACTTCTTGCATTCTCAGCGGCCCATCTTGCAAAGAGATTTCCACCCACTTGAATCGCTGAGGCTTGCTGGGTGATGACGCCGTGCGTGAATTCAAGGAACAGTGCATCAAATCCTTGAGAACAGCCTCGAGCGGCAGCGCGTCGCCGAGGATGGACAGGACGTGGGAGTAATCGTCCATAGTGTTGGGGAACAAAACGTCGTTTCATTGTGAATTCACACCACACGTAAAGCGGTCAGTAACAGTGCCGTAGCACCGGTTGTCGCGTCTGTCGTGCTAACGTTCACGTAAACAGAACACAGGACTCTCGAATTGCAGACGGAGAGCTGAGAAATAGCCAAAATACGAGAGTGCGGCGAGACCCATGTATGAAGCGCGGCTGAATACGTGAGGGAGGGCGCCCGAGGCCCGTGGCGGTGCCATAGCTTAGCGCTACAAAAGTAGCGATTACCCCTAGCGGGGGCAATCTAAAGCGGGGTGTAATTATCAGTGCACTGATCCCGCACCACCACCAACTTATATGGCTGGTTATTTCGTGTATTATATTATACAAACCACGGGAGGGTATACGGCGGGCAGCCGGTCCCTTGGCGCGCAGGCACTCCCTTGGCGGACAGCCACTCCCAGGTGCAAAGCCCGTCACAATTTTGGCAGTGCTCTTTGCAGTGCCAAGATTGTGACGGGCTGCGCGCCCGGGAGCCGCTCTTGGCAGTGCCGATGGCGGCAGCCGAGCGTGCGGTGCCCAATTCTGGTTCTATGAAATTGACCATGGTTTCGTTGTTCGTCAGTGCATCCTTCGTCAACCAGCATTTGCCAGGAGTTGCGGAGAGAGGATGGTAGCCTGCCGCCACACTGGCGCTCCGCGCGTCCTCTATGGTCAAACTCGTGATCTCGCGCTCACGAAAGGTGGTGTTCAGCAAAACCTCCAGCTGGGGACTGTCGATACGAATCGCAATCAGATTTGCCACCGATGCAGCTCGATGGCATCCAACTTTTCGTAGCACGTGTGCATCGAGGCTCATCATCCGTTTGCTGCAGTAATGTTGAAGGCGCGCCAGGCAGTTTTCGCATTCAAGCCGTGTCGGAAGGACTTGCTCAGTGTATTCGGCAATCGGTGTGAGGATTGCTGGCGTATCCAGGTCGGTGAGATCGTGCGCGAGCATCGCAAGGGCGCCGGAGCGTAACCCTTTCACACTGCGGAGGAATCGCAGCACCTGGATGTTTGCCTTGATTCCGCCCTCGATCCACCAGAAGACATAATCCACATCTTTCCATGTTTCATTCGGCGCAGATTGATACCTGCTGCACACAACTCCGTAGCTGGCCCCTTCCAGGTTGGTTGAAGTCAGGCCTGTCGCCGACCGGATGGTAGAGCGCGTCGTATTCTCAAGTTCCTCACGACGTGAGCGGAGAACCTTGCAGTATGCTCTATTCATTTCGATAGCAACGGTTCGGTTGGCTATTTGCGCGTAGCAGTTGACAGTGTCACCACTGCGTGTCCCGATCTCGACCACGTTGCGGTCGACAAATTTCTTGGCAAGTGCCGAATGCAATGCTTGCGATGATCGCAGCGGTGCGACATCCCACGGGACCGGCACTAGTTGCTCGCAGCTCGTAGATTTCGCATACATGTATGGGACCAGACCGAATGCAAGGAGAGACAGGGTGAACCTTTGCGCCATCTGCAAAAGGTCCAGTGTGGCGTACGACGCGACGCGAGGGCGTTTTTCCGTGAGGTGCCGACTTCGCCTAAAGAATTCAATTTCGCTCAAGTCTTATCATAACGAATTCCGAAAATGGAAGCTGCCGATTGCCCTTTACGGAAGGTTCACGCGCGTGCTTCCGTGTTATCTGATATCGGTTCGCGAATTTAGGTCGGCAAATGGCCAGCCCCACCCCCGAGCGCACCAGCGAGCTTAGGTACCCGGTAGGTCCGCTCCCCTGCGGCTACGCGCGTGCGGTGAAGGTGTCACGTGTCAGGGTCGGGTCGCACGGGGTCAAGGGTGTACGCGGCTTCGGCGGCCGGCGGCTACCGCAACCCCCATGAACCGTCCGGGATCGCGGGAAAGATTTAGTGTGTGAACATCTCCAGTTCATCATAAGCCAACAAGCAGCAAGCAATCAACCATTCACACTGTCACCTCACTGTGTCCATCACTCATCGTACTGGCACCCGGAGAGCGGAGTACACGCGCCCCGACGCGCCCGCACGGCACATCCGCGCCGCAAGCCGAGTAGAAAGCGATTAATAAAGAGGAGACAAGGTCATCACAAGCCAAGTGAGTTTTGTTGGTAAGCCCCCACTCTCAATAGATATGTATACGGCCTGAACCAGAGCAGGCTCAGCTTGTACTCAAGCTCGAGCACGGCCAGTCGCACACCGCTCTCGACCTCAAATGCGAAATCTTACGTCTAGCGCCTCTTCTTGTCTGGGCTCGCCACTGCGGCGAGTGCGGGCTCGGTGCCCGAACCAAGGGCGAGGATGATGTAGCCGGAGCAGAAGCCAAGCGCACCCACGATGAGATGGGCCACGAGCGCGGTCGTGAAATCGAGCTTTCCATGGAGACTCTGAATGGCAAGCGTCGTGCCGAAAAAGACTGCTGCAGGAGCATTCTTCTCCATGAATGACTTGCCATCCGGCTTCTCAGCGATTGTATGTGTGAACAGAACGCCGCCCATTTGGAACGCCATCAGACCTTGCGCTACGGGCACGTAAGCTCCATCGGCAACCCAGTTGAGCACTGCCTGTGTGAGTTTGAAAAGACCCAACACTGTCGGGAACCAGCCCGGGAATCCCATCTTCTCCTTGAAATCACGTCGCACCTGGCCGTGGATGCAGTCGAGGGACATCATCGCGCCACCCATACCATTCGGTAGGAGCTGCAAGCCTTTGAGGAGCGACATGAGCCCGAGTACCATCGTGCCGGCTCCTCGACGGAGAAACTTACCGGTATACCGCGGTACTTACAAGACTCTTGCAAGTCGTTTACCCCAAGTGTTTTTAGTCTTCGAAACCACCCGGTACTTTTCGTGAAACCGGGTAAAAAACTGTATGAACATACACGTAAATAGCTTCCTATGTGATTTCGCACGTAATAGATGAACAAGAAAGTATAGTACAGCTGAAGTTTCTCATGTACTTTTCCATACTCGGCTACTCGTAGTTTGAATAATGACACTGTATGACTATGAGTACGGTAATGAACGACAAGTAACCATTGAAGCAAACCCTTCCCGCGCACTGCGACTCATGTGGGTTTAACTGACCTTAGAATCACGCAAGTCGAGTGTGTCAAGAGTCATCCTTTTCGCAAGAGTCCCATGGGGCGGTCCTCCCCTCGGCGCCCGCAGCCCCGGCGGCGCCTGAGCGCCTCGCGGGCCGAAACCATCGGATCTCCCTTCACCTCAACATGCCCACTCAGCGACTCAGGACGACGGCCGCATTCCCTCCTTTTGCGTTTCCACCGCCTATGTCGTATGTGGAGCGTGCGGCCTCGTCCGTCCGGTCGGCTCGCCTCTGGGCCTTCACCGAGACAGAGCGTTCGGCCTCGTCATAGGCGAGCCCGAGGGGGAGCCTATGACAACAGGATACCCGAGGGCCTTGCAAAGCTCCAACTTGCCAATCATGTGCACGGGATGACGAGCAGCGCTGCCCTTGGCTCTGAGGAGTGCTGCCTCACGACTTTGAGCTGCCGCCTTGATCCCGCCCTCTCGCGAGATGATCGGCTCGTACCCGAAGACTTGGCGCGCACGACGGCCGGAGAGAGTGCATTCCTTGGAGGCGGCAAGGGCGCCGTGGTGCAGCCCCGTCTTGGGCGGCAGTAGCTTGACGCTACCCGAACTGGCCCAGCCGACAAGCCAATGGAGCCAGAGGGCAGCGTGCACAAGGAGGAAGAGTAGCCAGGAGGGAAGCACGATCCACGGGCCTGAGGAGCCTGCGAGGGCGTGGTAGATGCACACGATGTTCTCGTCGAAGTCGGTCGCGTTGAACTTCCGACCGGCGACGCTGCGAACCGAGCGTGCGCCGATGCGGCACTTGGCGGCCGCAAGCACGTGAAGGAGCGCACAATTCTCGACGTGCACCATGCTCATCTTCGCCGACTTGCCTGAGACGTCAAGGGAGGGCAGGCTAAGCTCCTCGCTGAAGCATGCCTGCACGCCGCTGAGGAAGTACAGATCGTCCTCGAGAGGATCGCCAACAATGTGCGCCGGGCGCACCGACACCGTCGCCATCTTGGCTGAGTTCGCCTCGAGCACCAGTCGCTCAGCCGCCACCTTGGTGCGCTGGTAGCTGTTGGTCGGGTGTGCGCTATACGGATGCTCCTCGTCGGCCTGCACGCTCCGATTGTACGCGTAGGTGCACTCAATCGAGGAGGTGTACACGAAGCGCGTGGCGCCGTGCTGGGCGGCCAGGGCGAGCAGGGCGCGCGTGCCGTCCACGTTGACGTGTTCGAGAGCGGCTTGCGATGCCGCATCGTCGCGTAGGTCGATGAGCGACGCGGTGTGAAAGACCGTCGTCGGCCGAATGCGAGTAAAGAGTTCGTCGAGGGCTGGCGTGTCGGTGATCGACATCTGGTGCACCTCGACCTTGCCGCCGCCGCGCCACTTGCAGCCGTTCGCAGCCATGGGCAGCCCCGAGTCCGGCTGGGGCAGTTGTACATCGATCACATGAACGGAGGTCACGCCGTCCAAGAGGCACAGGAGGCGCACGATGTGCGCGCCGAGGAAGCCGCATCCCCCCGTGACGACGCACACGGCGAGGGGTTCCGGAGCCACGTGCGCGGCCGAAACGTCGCTCCGATCCGACGTGCCGCGGCATGCCTCCGCGTATCGCAGGCTGTGCACGCGCTCCCGAATCGCAAGGTGCTGCGCCTCGAAGCCGCGCACCACGGTACGATGAATGTGGCCGCGCGAAAGGAGGGCTGGGACGCCACCGATGGTGTCCCAACTGTTGAAGATCGTGCCGCCGTTGGCCGTCGGCACGAGCCAGACGGCACGCAGGCAGGCCGGGCCCTTGCGCCCGATGCCGTACGCCAGGATGTATCGCTTCTCGTCGACGTAGTAGACCGTCTCCTCACTGACAAGGGTGCCGAGCAGCTCGCCCATATCGACCGTGAGGCTCACGGCTACGGTCCCGCCGGGCTGGTCCACCACGCGCACGTCGCGGTGAAACGGGTTCCATTCCTTGTACCTCTCAAAGTCGAGGAGCACGCGCCACACATACTCGGGAGGTGCAGCGATCACCACGGGTGTCGGTCGTATGACAATGTCGGGCATGAGCATGCCGGTCAGCGTGGAGCCAAGCAGGCCCCAGCCGGCGGAGATGCCGTCCCACGCGAGCCGTGGTGGCTGATCGAGACTGAAGGAGTCCGTCGCAGCAGCACCATTCTCCATGTGCACCGTGAGCCCTGGGCACCCAAACTGGCACGAAAAGTGCGTGCGATACGAGTCACCCATGAGGAACTCGCGGTCGGATTGGCCCTCGCGTCGGCGCAGACGACGATCCGGGTCGGGCGAAGTCAGGCCAAACTGTGACAGCATCATGCCAAACGAATGCGGCATGCCGCCACGAGACGCCCCTCATGAAAAAGTTCGTTCCAATTGACCCCTAATAGGAACGGCGACTGAAGATTGTTGACACTGGATTGGATGAAGAAACCTCATTTAATTACCGCACCGTCCATAAACAGCGATGAAAATCCTCTTGGTCATTCTCATCTTGCACAGCAGCGCTGCAGCGCTGCAACTGCAGCGCCGTGTCCTACTGGGCGCAGTTCTCATACCCGGACCAGCTGCAGCGATGATGCCCGTTTGCAGCGAGCTGATCACCGAAAACTGCCGCAGGCCGTACAAACTCACGTGAGTGCACGTGCACATGAATCCATGCCTCCTCATCTGCGCTCACACATTCGATCGCCCTTCGCTCGCTTAGGTACATGGGCGGACGAGGTGGTGACATCAATGCGCCCAATAAGTATGCAGCTGGACGTGGTGGAAGTGCCGAGAAGGCGGAGAAGATGAAGGCCAAGATTGCGATGGCAAAAGCTCAGCAAGAGGAGACAAGATCGCGATATCGAAAATGACCCGCGAGTATTTGTCGTAGTGGTGCGGCAGAAACGAACAGCGACAGACCTCAGTCTCATCACCTCTTTTCCATCACATGGGCACAAAACTCTGGACTGAGTCTGCGCTGCGTTTGCACGCTCCCGGAGTCGGCGCTACGCGCTTCTGCGTGTCAGCAGCGTGGCACCTTAAGCCATGCTCCATGGGGGCCCGCATGGTCACAACGTCTCATACTCGACGTCCTCCACTTCGACCCCGGCCAAGGCAAAGGCTCGCCGCCGCGCTAAACACTGTAAGCATGAGCCGCAGTGCAAGGGCCGCCCGCGCATGCACGAGTACGTGCTCCGCAGCGGCACGCCCAGCCGCATGCCCTCGCGGATCACCTCGGCCTTGCTCAGCTGCGCCTGTGGAAGCATGATGCCGACGTCGGGCGCGACGACGGCCGCGAGCGCCGTAAATGAGCTAACGAACTCCCGTGTGCCCGTCGTGTAGCGAACAGCACCCGCTGCAGCGAACTCCGCGTCCTTGCCGAAATCGTCCCTGTTGAGGCCGAGTGCTACGGCCGAGCATTGATGCGTTGTTGCCCATCCAAGCGCCAAGCTCAGCAATGCTAGGTTGCGATGAGGCAGCGGCACGTGCAATCGATTGATACGCTGATGGGCCAAGCCCTCGGCACGCAGATCAAGAAGCTGCGGCTCAGCGAACCCAAAGGCGGAGCAGACTGCCGAGGCTGCGGCGTGCTCCGCATCCACACCCCTCTGCGAGTAGTGAGCAAAGAGTGGGATTGGAGTTTGCCCAGCGTGCTTGAGCTGTGCAAGCAGCACTGAGGACTCAATGCCGCCTGAGAGGAGGAGCAGCGTTCGTCGCTCCACCGCGCAGCGCACCATCAATCAAGCAAACAGGTACGCGGGTCGTATCGGTACCGGAACTGACCGCCGGCGTACAGGGTGAGTTTCGTACATTTTGGACAAGTTTGGCGTCAATTTCGGCGTTTTTCATCACGTTGTCATTACCTCTTCTAATTCTCGCTCGCGGCGGCGTGCAGAACAATGGGTGGCTCTTGCTGCAAGGCGAAGCCTCCTCCGGCCACGGAGTCGACCTCTGCCGCCGT
>Ga0209550_10004649_pt1 | contig 12983 bp, 9 predicted proteins | sample LauGreSuBDMM15SN_2_FD_187567 | JGI IMG/M metagenome (GOLD analysis project Ga0209550, IMG submission 187567) | Freshwater lake microbial communities from Lake Michigan, USA - Su13.BD.MM15.SN (SPAdes) (version 5) | ecosystem: Environmental > Aquatic > Freshwater > Lake | place: Lake Michigan, USA... | reverse complement strand
GATGAAACCATCACTGCATTTGGTCGAATTGGTGAAACATTTGCCATGAATCGCTACGGTGTGCAACCAGATATTATAATTTGCGCTAAAGGTTTAACTTCTGGTTACGCACCCATGGGCGCGATGATTGCAAGTGATCGATTATTTGAACCATTCTCAACTGGAACAAATATGTTTGCTCATGGTTCAACATTTGGTGGGCATCCTGTTGCCGCAGCTGTGGCAATGAGAAATCTTGACATTATGCAAAATGAGAAAATTAATGAACATGTTAGAGAAAAAGAAGGTGTTTTCAGAAAAACACTAGAAAAGCTTTACGATATTCCAATTGTAGGAAACATTCGTGGAGAAGGATTCTTTTACGGAATTGAACTCGTTAAAGATAAAGAAACTAGAGAAAGTTTTAGCCCTCAAGAATCTGAAAAAATACTTCGTGGATTTATATCCCAAGCACTATTTACAAATGGAATCTATTGCAGAACTGATGACAGGGGTGATCCGGTTATTCAACTCGCTCCAGCTTTAATTGCAAATGAGAATCAATTTAATGAAATTGAGTTGATTCTTAGAAAAGTATTAACTGAAGCTTTGAAATTGCAATAATGTAATTAGACTGATTCAATGTTCAATTTTAAGAGACTTTTCACTTTAATATTTATCTGGTTGTTAGGTGTTACTTACTTTTATCAGAAATTCATTCGAAGTGGATTTAATCAAACAATCGGTGACCAAGGCGATGGAAGATTTGTTGCCCTGGTTACTGACCATTGGTACCAGGTTGTTAATGGAGACATAGCTTGGAAAAGTCTAAATATATTTTTTCCTACATCAGAGACAATCGGATTATCTGACCTAAATATTTTATTATCAATCCCACATTTGGTTTTTAGATTTATAGGGTTCGATATTTTTCTATCTTTTTTAATGAGCACGATTTTAATAACTCTTGTCGGATATCTTTCATTATATTTCTTGTTGACTAAATATTTTAAAGTAAGTTTTTTGATTGCTGCATTTTCAAGTTTTCTTTTTACGTTTTCAAGTCCTAATATTATTGCCTTATCTAGCCATCCCCAACTATTCACAATCTATTTGATACCAGGTCTCCTAATTGGATTTGCAAAGTTATTCCAGACCAAAAAAAGAAGATTATTTTACATATTTGGGACATTTACATTTTTTGGACTCATTTTTTCAACATCGGTTTATGTTTTTACTTTCACTTTAATTTCAATTTTACTTTATCTTTTCACCTACATAGCTTTTGAGATTAAAACAATTAAATTGAAATTAAAATTTAGTCTAAAGATTAATATGTACGTACTGGTTGCTATTTTTTCTTTGTTATTGGGTATGTCTCCAGGGTTGAGAGTTTACTTGCCGATTAGGAAACAAAGTGGGGGTAGAGATTTTTCTGAAATTGCGGAGTACCTACCAAGTCCTGTAAATATCTTCAATGTTGGGAGCAACAATTTAGTATGGAGCAAAGTCTTAGATCGATTTAATCACTTTTTAAATATTGATTTAGGTTCTGGAGAACTATCACTTAATCCGACTTCTATTTTCATAATAATTACTTTTATTTCATGTGTTTCTACATTTAAGAAAAATAGATTACCTACAATATTATTTACTACCTCCGCGTTAAATTTTATTTTGATTTCAAAGTTTGGTGAATTCTTACCGTGGAAAATTATTCATAAAATAAATGGTTTTGATTCAATTAGGGCTATCGGTAGATCTAATCTCCTGATTAATTTCATTCTCATTCTGGCTTTTGCAATTTCATCAAATTTAAATATGAAGCACGTAAAAAAACTTAATATTGGTATTTTCTTGGTAGCTTTTACTATCTTAATGGAACAAGTTCAAGTAGATAATAACTTTTCGATAAAAAGAAGCGATCAATTAGTTAAAATCAAATTGGCAAAAGAACACCCAAAAGAATGTCAAGTCTTCTACTTAAATTCGTCACTGTCGGATATTCCGCAAGCCTTTATACAAAATGATGCATTTTTGGTTGCACAAGTTTCAGGGTTACCAACCTTAAATGGATATTCGGGCATTTACCCCCCAAATTGGAATCTAAATTCTATTGGAGATCCCTCATATTTAGGCAGAGTTGACGAATACATTAAAAGCCAAAGAATCGAAGGCACAATTTGTGAATTGAATATCTCGGAGAGTAAGTGGTATGTTATTGCAAACCCCTACATTAAAGGAAATTCGTGAAAACCAGATTTTTGATCAAATCAATTGTTGTATTGGCTTTAATAATGTCCTCTGCATCAACGGCAACAGCGGCTGATAACTCTTTCAGTTCTTCACAAAAAACTTCGATAACCGCACTTTTCAAAGCACTAGCGTCAAGTAATACAGATAAAATTGCTATTGCCCAAAAGAAATATGTTTCCACAGGATCCGCTGCTTATAGTTTTGTAGACATTGTAAGAAATCATCACAGTGCTACGAAATATTTCAAGAGCATAACCGTATACGGACTACCAAGTGGAATAACTCCAACTCCCGACACGATAGGTAAATATAAAATCACTTCAACTTCAGCAACTTTTGATAGTTCAGTGAATGAATTTGATTCTTTTAACACGAATTTTACTTTTGATAAGAAAGGTAAAATTACTGGTTGGACTGCAGCTGATTTGTCTAAGAACAATTCCATAGTTCTTAAAAACAGAATAAATACTATTACCTCAACTTTTGAAGGAAGCGGATTTAAAGTTGATACTGGTTATTTATTTAAGCAAACTGATGGAGATGCATATTTGCAATTGCAAATTAAGAACATTTCCACAACTCTTAAATCTTGGTCTTATGCAGGTGGACAATATGGTGGACCAGATGCTAAGTACTTAACTGCGTCGACCAACCCAACTGGTTGTTTATTCCCAGGACAAACTGCATTTATCCAGGCACAAGTTAATGGATACCCGCAGGTAGCGAAAGGCACAGCCGCTGTATTTGATGCGCCTACATTCAATGGATGTGGACCTGGCTCAACTCCAGCTAACGCATCCTTACGATTTACTACAAATTAAAGGTATTTCATTCGGGGCTACGCAAAGATCCTGCATCAAAGTAACTTCGTGAGAAATAAAATTTTATCGGCTTTAGCACTTTTCTTTTTTAGTTTTATATTTTTAGGCAGTTGGGCAATCAGTAATCCTGTCGGTTCTTCTCCTGATGAAGGATCCCACCTTGTCGGGATTTGGTGCACAGAATTAAATAAATCAATTAAGTGTAATAACTTGAATGGATCCGGAAAATTTTCAAGTAAATTATCAGGTGATGATTCTTGCTATCTCCATGACGCTGATCAGTCAGCAAATTGCTTGGAAAAACAAGAGGAAGTTTATAAAGAGTTGCGGGACTTCACTGAAATTAAGTTTTACAAGTTTTTTAGTTATTTTGTATCAGATAATATAGAATACAGTGTAATTCTAATGAGATTGTTTAATGTATTTGTATTTTCTATTTGTATTGTTTTTTCTTATCTTTACCTTAGACAAGATATTTTTATCGGAACGGTGTTCTCCTTTATGATTGTGGGCTTACCACTTGGTATCTATCTTGCAACATCTATCAGCACTTCATCTTGGGTTATTTTGGGAGCTATTTTCTTTGTTCCATTTCTGATTGAAATATTTAACAATTTCAGAACTAGGGCTATCCCATTAATTCTATTAACAATAATGCTCATTTATTTATACACTGGTTCAAGGCAAGACGGTATTCTATTTATCGGAATATCACTTGTATCTTCGGTGCCAATTTTTATTAGAGAAATAATAAACTTGAAATACTTATCTAAATTGAGAGAAAACAAGTTCTATAACAAAATTATTTGGACATCTATTATTTTTATAGTTGTTTATAGTATCTACTTTGTGTCTTCAGAAATCGGTAAAAGAGCAGGATTAGGCTCATCCGCAAGCACGCAAGCCGTGACTAATTGGGATATCGCTTATCGATTTACCTCACTCATCTCTGGCGCTCTGGGGGCTTGGGGTTTGGGATCACTCGAAGTAGATATGCCTGATTTTGTAACAATTAGTTCTATATTTATATTCTTTTCTGTAATTTTTATATCCCTAAAGCAAAGCCTTATTGAAACTAGATTGACTTTAACTATTTATTCATATTTTTTAATATATGTTATTTGGATTTTTCTTTATGAATCTCAACTTTATGTTGGGCAGTGGCTTCAACCAAGATACATAATTCCAATTATGTTCAGTTTAGTAAGTTTAAGTTTCGTAGGAATCAAGCAAGAATTATTTAAATTATATATTCCGCAATTTAAGATTATTGTATTTTTGTCTACAATTTGCTTTGCTTTCAGTCTTCATACGAATCTTCGTCGATATACACATGGGCTGGATCAACTTTACTTAAATCTTAACAAGAATATTGAATGGTGGTGGGATTTCATTCCTTTATCCCCCATGCAGGTCATATTCATGGGAGTATTATCATATTTTGCAACTTGGATAATCTTACTTAAAAGAATCAAAACTAATCAAGTATTGATTCAATCAAACTAATTAGCTGCTTAGAACCTTCAGAGAAATCTAACTTTAACAGATTCTTTTCGTTTGATCTTCTAACATCAATTTTAGAAAATTCGGATGCTTTATCTATACATTTCAGAATCTGTCCTATATCAATTACCGAAGGCGTAGTTACCCATAAAGTTTCTGTCCGAACTAAATCTTCAAGTGATTGATTCCCACCTCGGTCTGAAATTACCGGAATGCATCCACACATAGAAGATTCGATAGGTTGCAAGCCTAATCCTTCGTAGGTAGAGAAGTCCAAAGAAACTTTACATTTTCGCATCAAATCCGATAGTTCATTTTTACTAATTCTCCCATAAAATTCATCAAATAGTGAAAGGTGTTTTTCGTTATCTAAATCTCCATATCCAAAAACTCTCCAACCATGATCTTTCAAAATTGGAATGATTGAAATTGCCAAATCGCTACCTTTATTCTTCTCATTCCTGCAAGATATAAGTAAATTTTTATCTCTATTTAAAAAGTCGTCATAAAAAATTCTTGAATCTGGTCCAAAGGCAATTGATTTTAAGTTAGGTATTTCAAAGTGATTCATATTTTTTAACAAGAATGGTGAGACAACTATATTGTAAATAGATTTGAGGTAAATTTGTTCAAATATTTTTCGCTCAAAGAATCTATCATCCATCAAATATTCTGGGCCTTGAATCAAATTAATTAGTTTAAATTCTAAATTCTTTTCAAGAATTGTAAGAACTTCGTAACCTTCCAAACCTGAACTAATCACAATTCTTACTTCCTCTATCAATTTGAGCGATTCTTTATTAAGAATTGTAAAATTCTGGACTGAATGAGTTGGATCATAATTTAAACAAATAAATCCTACATTTAATCCAGAATCAACTAATTTATTTGCAAGTTGTACAAGTACATTGATTCCTCCTATTTCGCTATTGTTGGAGGGTGAAATAAAAATAACATCATATTTTAATGGCTCTCTAGTTTCTAATGCCAAATAATTCCTTACTCGATTAATTGGATTATTAAGTAAGAATTCTTTTTCATCAACAAGAAATCTACTGCCCCATTTATTCAAGAAAAGATTCATGGATCTTTCCCGAATTAGGCTTGTTTCTTCTGACTGTCCATAAGAAGCGCCCCCTATGTGGTGTACAAGTAGGTTGCTGATGACAACACTTCGCCAATTTTTACTTTTAACTCGGTAATGTAGATCTGAATCTTCCCCATATGCAGGACTAAAAACTTCATCATAAATATTTTCTCCATCAAGTGCACTAACGCGAAGAGCCATACAATATCCAATTGCGGTACATGCGTCATCTAAATTTGAGGATTCTATTCCACTAATCAAACTGTCGACTTCTCTCCAATTAGTTTCAGTGAAGTTATTTAATGTCAAATTCCCACCACTCTGGGTTGCTAAACAAGTAGCTAAAGCCACTGATTCATTTAAGAATGGTTTAACCATTCGAGGTAGCCAATTGTCAGGTATCCGCACATCAGAATTTAATAAAATTACATACTTAGTATTTACATTTTTAAATGCATTGTTTACAGCTTTCAAGTAGCCCAAATTCTCTGCATTCTCAATAATTCTAATATTAACGTTATCTTTACAAAGCTGTCTTAACTTAATTGATGACGATTCGTCATACTTATCGTCTACGACAAGAATTTTTACTAGAGGCCAATTTTCAACAACTGTTTGAAGATCTCTTAAAAGATCTCCAAACAGGTTAATCTGACCATACACTGGAACGACAATTGTGGTCTCACTTATTATGTTTTTATGTTTCGTAGAAACAGCATTTACGTTAACTTTCTTTTTAGATTTCTGAATTTTTCTTTTTAAGCGATATATGTATGAGATTCTTTCTTTCCTTAGTTGAAATATTTCTTCTCTAAGCATTTTAACTTCAGCGCGAAGGTAGAGCTCTATCCGTTTACTTTCGAATAATTTTTTTAAATTCTTCTCTTCGCTCACAGGCAGTTTTCAATTCCGAAACGTGCGGTATCCCTTATTGGACCAGGAAGCTCCATCAAATCCAATTCGAGAAGGTCATTTACTTGCTCCGTGGTCGCTAAGGCTTCATTTGATAGACAATGTTTATCCCTAATTTCTACATAATAGGCGAATGGAACTCTCTCCCAATATCGTTCAGTTGCCCAAGGTCGAAGAAACTTTGATTCACCGACTCTAGGTTGCCAATTATCTTTTGGAGACCAAAATATGTTGAAGAAGATAGTTAGAACTGCAGTTAGGATTAATAAATGATTTTTGTGTTTTGAAAACGCTCCTTTCCCAAGAGCAATAATCACATTAAGTGTAACCAAAATAAACAATAGATAACTAAATCTTGATTCACTCCACTGATAAAAAAATATGAAAAATCCTACAATTATGCTGATATATAATCCTGAGTTGATAAAGTTTTGTTTAATTGATTTAACGATTGCAATCGGATTTATGAATAAGAAATATAATATAGAAATAATGAAAGGTATAAAAATCACAACCCAGGTATTTACATAGAAATTAAACATATCAATATTAAATTTAAGTAAAGAGAAATTTGCTGGAACTGATTCATGCTCAATTTGTAAAGACCAAATCTTTCTTATTATAAATGATATTATAATTGCTAATGCTGTTATGATGATATTCTTTTGTCTCAGTCTGAAGAAAATATCATTAATTTTGATCTGATTTGGAATAAATAAAAATAACAACCCAAACAATGTATAGAATTGCCCTAAAGAAGAAAACACGATCAACAATGAGCCAAGGAGTTCACTGCTAAGATTTTTCTTTATGACGATCAAAGTTATCCCAAACAACATAAGGCTCAGACTTATTGAGTCTGAAAGTATATAGACATCGATAAAATGAATATTATTCACGAAAAAGATTAAGAATATTGAAGCTGATATTTTCTCATTAAGTTTGAAATGATTACAAATTTTGTTCAACGAAATGAATTGAAGCAACAGTGATATGCCAATAGTTATACTAAATGCAACTCCAAAATTTCCAAAGAGCCTATCCAGCGACGATATACTTGTAAATAACGGATTTCGGAGTACAGGCCAATCTGTAATTATGCCTTCCATCAGTGCTCGACCAGTAATAATAAAGTCAAAACCATCAACTGTGATTGCAGAATATGACTCTAACAAATCTTTTTGATTTAAGCTAAGTGGTCGATAAGTAACAATAGTTATTTGAGCTAGTATAAAAAATTTTACTATTGTGAGAATTAAATTACTAATTGATTTAGTGAACAATTACTTAACTCTCATTATATTTTTGAACTTTAGCAGCAAAGACATAACTTTCCACGAATTCGATTTATAGAAGTTTTCTAATTCTGATAAATACTTGTCTCTTTCGAATGTTACACGCTTAAGTTCTCTTTCGGCGCCTTCTAGCCTTTCAGTCAATTGATAATAACTATGTACCGGCAATTTCGTATAAGGAGTTCCATTCTCATCGAAATTTCCAATGTAATAGGCGTACTTAGAAACAGACCTATAAAAATCTGACTCTTCTTTAGGTACTATTGACTTTTTGTAGAAACCTAAGTGCTTGCTTGTATATTTCCCGCCTATTCTCAACGCTTTGTAACGCTCTTCAGGATTAAAATATTCTTTATTATAAATGGCAAATTGCGTATCCAATGTGGTTAGATAAATAGGGTCTCCAGAGATTGTTCTAGCTATCTCATTCTCCCAGAATTGTTGTTCCCATTCATGCATATTTCGTAATTTGCCATCTAGATTTACAACAAGCTCTAAAAATTCATTTTCGCTTGGAACTTCTATAGCAAAACCAACTTTACCTACTCTATGTTTTTTCCCAATTTCAATTAATGAATCTTGAAAATCGGATGGCAAATTTTTTGGAAATTCCACATCTGGATCACTTAGTGCAAATACATCTGGAAGGGATTTATAATATTCTGGATTTCTTAATATCAAATGTGGGCCAAGATTCTCGTCCAGTCTAATCACTTCGTATTTACTTTGCAATTCCTTTAATAGTTTTAACATAGGGGGGTAAGTGGATTTATTATCCATGATAATTATTTTAGAAAAATTTAATTCATCGACTTGATTAATAAAATTTATTGTGTATGTAGGGTTATTAAAAGTAGGAATGTATAAAGGCACCCTCATTTGGTCTCGTATTCTCTAAAATTAATTCTGAATTTGGAGGCATAAACAGCAACTAATACTAGCAAAAGTGTGCCAATGTAAAACAAATACCAAGCATAAATCATTCCTGGAGTTTCGTAATAGAATTTGATTGATACATCATCTCGCTCTAAATTTGCATTAAGCAAAAAATCGTTAGAATTTTGAGAAACACTAACTTTTCTACAGGCGCCCATTGCGTTACAAGCTTCGTACTTCCATCCTGGCCAATTTACTTCATTTAAAATTATTTTTGCTGGTTTATTTAGTTCATTTATTTTTAAAACTATTTCTCCAGCGCTCCATTTTAAATACTCGTGCTTGTAATCAAGAAATCTGCAAATATTTTTTGCCACACATAAATTTAGATCATTACTATCTGATTCAACAAATATCGCAGTTGATGATTTTGTGATAAAATTCATAATCTCTTGCTTCTCAGGATCAAGAGCTATCTTCACATATTCTTGAAATGTCCTTTCACCCTTTATGGTTACATATCCTCCTGTTGTAAATCCTCGCTTTAATTCGTTTGCGTTCCAAAATTGAATAATCATTTCACCAGGGTATGGTATTGGGAAAGTAGGTCCTACTCTTGCTGGTCTGGAAATCAAAATCTTTTCGCTCTTTAATTCAATTAAATTATTAGAAATATCACCAAAATATAATTTTTCAGTGTTAACTCTGTTTTCATTCCATGGATTTACAAAGTGATTCGCCCAAAATAATCCAATTACAAATAGTGACAATAGAGTTATCACATTTACTAAGAAATTAACTCTTATTAATATTATCATTACAATGGTTATTATTGAAAAAGTAATCCAAAATAATCCAAATTTAATATCAGAGTTTAAAAGATTAGAAATCTTGGCAAAATAAGATATTATTCCAAAGAAAAATATAACGGCAATAAGCCTGCGGAGTGTCAAAATTAAATTCAAATCTTTCTTATCGAATATTCGCTCATAACCTACCCCTGCTAAAAACGCTAGACCCAGAACTAATATGGGTTTGAAGTCAATTGTTCTAAATCGACTTATGTCCAGCAGCGGTAAATTTTCTTGCCAATGGGGAAATATTGCGGTATCAATTCCTAAAATAATACCTAAACTAATAAAAGCTATTCCTATTGTTGTGTTTATATTACTTTTCTTCGCAAAGAAAGCCAATATTACTGCTAAAGGAATAATATAGAAAGTTCTTTGAGTTAAATCATTTGGCAAAATAATATCTCCGGATTGCCCTGTTCCACCGTAAGGAAAGAAGATAGTAGAAATAATTCCCAGATCAACGACTACTTGATTTTGGATTTTTGGTCCACTTCCGGATATTAGAAATGGTAAGAATTTCGGCATTGAAAGAAGAATTCCAATTCCAATTGTTATCGAGTAATGGAATATAGAGGTTTTTATTTTATTCCTATTAGTGAAGAGATTAACAGTTATCCAAGCTATAAACGCATATGAATAACTGGCTATATTTCCAGGGTACGCGCCTACAAAGAATTGAAACCACAAAAAAGAAAATAACATTATTTGCCAACTTTTAATTTTTTCTACTGGCTTAAGTGCAATCAATAGCCATGGGAAAAATGCCCAAGCTCGAACGATATCTATATGGGAAGCGTTTGAAAAGAATCCAGCAGAAAATAGGTAAGTAAGTGCGATTAGAACTGAAGTTGGTCTTCTGAATGCTTGCAATCTTGCTAAAGCATAAACTCCAACAATTCCACATAGAATTGTAAATCCTTGTAATCGAGCAGCATTTTCTAATGTGTATCCAAAAAATTCTGCAACAATTCCAACAGGAATGTAATAAGAGCTAACTTGCAATCCAAGATGTGAAGGATATCCAGAAATTAGATATGGAAGATAGGTTGTGGGATGGAAAAAACTTCCTAGATCCCACCAAGAAAAGGCTTGAGTGTAATAGTCCCCGTAAAAGTCCCATGGCGGAGCAGTATTACCAATAAAGTAACCCCTAAAGACGTAGAAAACAGCTAATACAATTGCTAAGAGGTACGGAAATTCAGATTTTACTCTTTGAATGAGCGAATTCAAATCTCCACCTTTCATAAATGTCATAAAACTAATAGATTGACTACAAGACAGAGTAACCTAATTATTCCCATAAAATTATGACCCGGAGGCATATAAATTGTTAGCGGTCGTTTGCCCTGGGCAAGGTTCTCAAAATCCAGGTATGCTCAAATCTTGGTCGAATTCTGAAATTGGTAAGCAAATTTCAGAAATGGCAAGTCAAATATCAAATCTTGATATCAATTACCTAGGCTCTAGTGCTACAAAAGAGGAAATATCGGATACATCAATCGCACAAGTACTTATATCAATTAGCACATTAATTTCTGCAGAATTATTAAATATTAAAAAAATTAACGCCAACAAAGTTATTGTCTCTGGTCATTCAGTAGGAGAGATAAGTTCGTATTATCTAGCAGGAATTTACGGGTTGAAAGCCGCAATTGAAATTGTTTCTTCTCGAGGAAAGTTTATGGCAGAAGCTGCTAAGGAAAATCCAAATACTGGAATGGTGGCAATACTGGGTGGTGATCGTAACGAAATTCTTCATGAGCTTTCTAGATTTTCGTTAGTCCCAGCAAACATAAATAGTTCATCACAAATAGTAGCTGCCGGTAAATTAGATGATATAGAAAAACTTTTTGCACATCCCCCTAAAAATGCTAAGTTAATCAAACTTGATGTTTCAGCTGCATTTCATTCGGATTTTATGTTTAAAGCAAAAGGCAAATTTTTGAAAACCATAAATGAAACTGCTTCTAATGATCTAAATTTCCAGCTAATTACCAATAGCCAAGGAAAATTAGTAAGAGATAATCAATTAGCCATGAAAGAACTAGTTGGCCAATTAACTTCACCTGTTAGATGGGATTTGTGTCAAGAAACGATTAAGAATGCGGGCGTTACTGGTCTACTTGAATTGGCACCGGGAGGCACTCTGGTAGGAATAGCAAAAAGAGAAATCCCAGGGGTTGAATTGTTTGCCGTTAAATCAGTAGACGACATATCAACGGGAATCGATTTCATTAGAAAGCATACGAGTGAATAAATTTTCAAAAATTCTTAAGCAAGCTGAGCGTCCATCAGGTTCTAGGGTCGCAGGCATTGGGGTTTATCGACCAATAAGAATTGTGAAAAATAATGAAATCATTCATAAAATTGATTCAACAGACCAATGGATTAGAGAACGGTCTGGAATTATTGAACGAAGGTATGCGGGTTCCGACGAGACCGTAGTAAAAATGGCAACCGATGCATGCTTAAGTGCCCTGCTCGATGCAAAAATTGATGCTTTAGAAATAGATCTTGTTATTCTTGCAACAGCAACCAACCCAGCCCAGCTTCCAAATCTTGCTATGGAAATCGCAACAAATATTGGCGCAGTAAATGCGGGTGCGTACGACATCGGTGCTGCTTGTTCTGGGTTTAGCTATGGTTTGGCAATAGCTAGCTCAGCAGTTCTTTCTGGTGATGCAAAAAATGTTTTAATTGTGGGCTCAGAAAGAATGACTGATTTTGTCAATGAAACAGATCGAGGAACTGCTTTTTTGTTTGCTGATGGTGCAGGAGCTTTCGTTGTTACAAGTTCAGATGAAGTTGAAATAAGTAATCCTGTATGGGGTTCGGATGGAAATTTAAATGATTGGATTTGTATGACAAAGAGTTGGTCAACGTATATGAACGAAAAAGATGGCGAATTTCCTGCTTTAAAAATGGAGGGCCAAAAAGTTTTTCGTTGGGCAATAACTGAAATGGTTGGCATTGCTCATCGAACTCTCGAAAAAGCTGGAATTGGAGTAGAAGACTTGGGTGCCTTTGTTCCCCACCAAGCAAATCAACGCATCACAGACCACATAGCCAAATCGCTAAAATTACCTGATCATGTTGCTGTTGCCCGGGATGGCATAAACATGGGAAATACGACAGCAGCCACCATTCCCTTGGCTCTAGATACCTTGAGGCGCAATGGTGAAGTAAAGTCGGGTGACTTCGCTTTATTGATGGGATTCGGTGCTGGGCTTGCCTACAGCGGTCAAGTTATCGTAGTTCCATGACGGTTTTCAGAAATACTGAAATCCGCCAATTTAAGAAAGGTAAGTAAATGACCGACGAACAGATCGTTAGTGACCTTGCAGTAATCCTGAATGAAGTTGCTGGCGTTGATCAATCAAAAGTCTCTGCCGACAAATCA